>LSQX01058757.1_pt1 | contig 39358 bp, 33 predicted proteins | sample 654561 | NCBI WGS metagenome assembly LSQX01 (sample SAMN04489861, study PRJNA283612) | anaerobic digester metagenome | isolation source: 4 biogas reactors fed with cattle manure at either 37C or 55C with and... | place: Denmark: Kongens Lyngby | collected 2014 | reverse complement strand
AAGACGTTTCTTGTATATAAAGCTTCTTGTTGTTCCCCCACGCATTTACACCTTGTGAGGGGATACATACAAGGAATTTCTTGTATATAAACATTTTCCTTCAAGGAAGGTCGAACAAATTTGAATGATGGAAAGCGAATAGTTAAAAGATTTCAAGGAAGTTGTCCCTTTGAATCCTTTTCTCTGTCCGTTTTTATCAGCGATCGTTATTAAAACAAATCACTCAGGCACTTTTATTCGTTTTTCATGTCTCGTTTTTAAGTACCTGTTCCGTTTTTCGAACATCGTTTTTCAAATTCCGTTTTTCACCTTCGGGATGTCTTGTGACACCCGAGAAGCAACCCTAACATAGCATATCAACTATAAATAAGTTTCCATTGAAAACTCAAAAAAGTAAAATTTCAGTTAAACATTTAAAAATATACATGATGTTTATATACCAGAACTGTACATCCATGTAGATGATTACTATGGATGTACACACTGAAAGAAGGGATCGATTTTTACATCGAACCCATGCAGAGTAAAAAAGTAACTGTTTTTGACACAACACTGCGTGACGGAGAACAAACCCCTGGAGTATCCCTGACTTCTACACAGAAGCTGGAAATTGCTCATCAACTTGACAAACTCGGGGTAGACATAATAGAAGCCGGATTTCCCATCTCTTCAGAAGGAGATAAAGAATCCGTAAAATCGATTTCTAATGCCGGGCTTGACACCACAGTTTGCGGACTGGCTCGTGTGCTGAAAAAAGATATCGATGCCTGTTTTGAAAGTGATGTTGGCCTTGTGCACACCTTCGTCCCTACCTCGGATGTACAGCGGATCTATACCATCAAAAAGAGCCGGGAAGAAGTCATTCAACTGGCTGTGGAAGCTGTCCAGTACATCAAAGACCACGGGCTGAAGTGCATGTTTTCCGCAATGGACGCCACCAGAACAGACCCTGAATACCTCATAGAGGTTTTCAAAGCGGTCCAGGAAGCAGGCTGCGACATCATTAACGTGCCGGATACTGTTGGCGTGATGGTCCCGTCTGCAATGTACAGGCAGATAAAAGACATTGCAGCTAAAATAACGATTCCTATAGACGTGCACTGTCATAATGACTTCGGGCTTGCTGTGGCAAATAGCCTTATGGCTGTTGAAGCCGGGGCATCTCAGGTACAGGTCACCATAAACGGCATAGGAGAAAGGGCAGGAAATGCTGATCTTTCCCAGACAGTAATGAGCCTGACATCAATCTACGGTGCAAAAACCAATATCCGGACAGAATACCTTGTAGAAACCTCGAAAATGGTTGAAAACTATACAGGAATCAGGCTCCCTCCAAACACGCCTGTGGTGGGGCAAAACGCATTTTCCCATGAGTCAGGAATTCACAGTCAGGGAGTGCTTGAAAAATCCGACACCTTCGAACCAGGAATTATGACTCCGGAAATGGTTGGGCACAGACGGCGCATTGTCCTTGGTAAGCATACCGGCAAACACGCGGTCAAACAGTCCCTTGAGTCTGCCGGGATAAAAACCAATGATAATCAACTCGATGAAATTGTGATCAGGATTAAAGAAATCGCAAACAAAGGTAAACAGATAACAGATGCTGATCTTTATGCAGTTGCCTCTGCAGTTCTCGGTAAAGCGAGTTCTGAGGAAGAGCTGATCAAACTCAAAGAAGTATCCGTCATGACAGGAAACATCCTTACACCTACGGCTGTGGTTAAGGCAGATATTGAAGGAAAAGAAATCATTGCAGCAAGAACAGGAGTCGGTCCTGTGGACGCAGCCCTCCATGCCGTAAGAGACATTCTTGGCGAGAGTAATCATTTCAGACTCCAGGATTTCAGGATCGATGCTATCACAGGTGGGGCAGATGCCCTTGCCGATGTATACATAGGTCTGGAAAATGAAAAGGGAAGGATTGTAACAGCTAGGTCCGCAAATCCGGACATAGTAATGGCTTCCGTGGAAGCCCTTGTAAATGCTATGAACCTTCTCTATAAAAAAGAAAACAAAAGCTGAAAGTAAAGCCCTGAAGAAAAAGTAAAGGATAAGAAAAACTGAAGGGCAAAAAAGGCTGAAAAACCGGAAAATATACCGGAAACCCGGAAAGAAAAACCGAAAATATCAGCTCAAAACCCAAAATCGGATAAGGTCCGGGATCTTCTCTTTTTTTGGGTTTGTATTCCCGAAGCATGTATAAAGTAAAATAAAATGAAATGGAATACAAACCCATGCCTTATCCAATCATTGATTCTCACTGTCATCTTGATTTTCCAAAATTTAACCCTGACAGGGAAGAAGCCATTCAGAGAGCCCGAAAAGCAGGAGTTGTCGGGATGGTCAACTCCGGAATTTCCCTTAAAGGAAATCGCATAAGTCTTGAACTCACGGAAAAGAACGAGGATATTCATGCCGCACTGGGGCTTAGCCCTGATATCGGCAGGGAAGGCAGTGATAAAGATATAAATGCAATCCTTGCCCAGATAGAAGCTAATGCAGGAAAAGCGGTAGCTATCGGAGAAGCCGGCCTGGATTTTCAGGACTGCAAAACAGACGAAGAACGTAGAAGACAAACAGCTTCATTTAAAAAGGTGATCGAGCTTGCAAAAAACCTGGAAAAACCTCTTGTTGTGCATGCCAGGATGGCTGAAGCTGAAGTCCTGGAGCTTGCCAGGGACGTAGACACAGTAATTTATCACTGCTACAGCGGCTCTGTTGAAACCATGAAGGAAATCGTGGACGCAGGCTACTACATCTCCCTGGCAACACTTGTCTGTTTTTCCGAACATCACCAGACCCTTGCAGCAGAAGTGCCCCCTGAAAACCTGCTCCTCGAAACAGACAGTCCTTTCCTTTCCCCGCGCAGGGGCAGAAACGAACCTGCGTTTATTGTGGATTCGATCCCTGTGGTGGCAAAATATAAGGAAATGGAACCTGCAGAGATTGCTAAATTTACAACTGAAAACGCACGCAGAGTTTTCAAGATATAAAATTTCAGTAGTAATCAGGAAGAGAGAATCAGAATAAGAGAAAATCAGGAAGAGGCTTCAAGAAAAAAGGGAAAGAAAGAGAAGAAAAATAAAAGAAAGGAAAGGAAAAAACAACAAACAAAAAAGCAAAAAAAGGCGCGGAAGAGGAAGAAATATGGAAGTCCGGTATATTTGCCCCACAGCTTACGATTCCAGTGTTTATCTTGTAAACGGGAAAGTCCTTATCGATGCAGGCATGAACAGTGACCTGATAATTAAACAGCTTGAAAAATACATCAAACTTACAGAACTGAAACTCATCATCCTTACTCACTGCCATTATGACCACACAGCAGCAGCTGCAGCAATTGCAGAAAAAAGCGGAGCAGAAGTTGGGATACATAAAGCTGACCTTGAAGGTGTAAACGATGAGTATCTGAGCGTTTCCGTGCTCTTTGGGGAACGCGCTCCTGCCGTCAAACCCACAATCACATATGAGGAAGGAGATAAAATTGACATCGGAGATGGGGAATACCTGAAGGTCATTCACACTCCTGGCCACTCAAAGGGAAGTATCTGCCTTTATGAGCCGGTTTCAAAGAGTCTCTTTTCAGGGGATACCGTATTTCCAGGAGGAGGGTTTGGGAGAATGGATTTTGAAGGCTCAGAACCCAATAAAATGCTCGGCTCCGTAGAAAAGCTTACAAAACTCGATGTAAAAAACCTGTACTCCGGGCACGGGGCTCCAACTGACAGGGATGGAAACAAACAGATCACGGCATCATATACGATGCTGAAAATGATTATAGGAGCATGAAAACATCTCATGTCTGAAGAAAACTTTAACCTGAAAACAAAAGTAACCGTTTCCGGTTCTTTTACTCCGAAAAAGGCAGGAAAAAAAGCGAAAGTAAAAACCAGAACAAAGGCCGTAAGAAAGCCTGAAAAAGCGGAGCCATTGAAAGCTTTGACCGTGGAAGGGAAAAAAGAAGAGTCGAGACCCGGAACAAGAACCGGAAAGAAAGAAAAGAAGCAGAAAAAAAGGTTTTCCCCGCCCCTCCCTCTTTCAAAATTTCTACCGATGAGCCCTGAAGAAGTAAAAGCTCGCGGCTGGAAGGAACTTGATGTTATTCTTGTCACCGGAGACGCTTACGTGGACCACTCCAGTTTCGGGACTGCAATAATCGGAAGGGTCCTTGAAGATGCAGGTTTCAGAGTAGGAATTATTGCCCAGCCGCGCTGGGAAAATCCCGAAGATTTCAAAAAACTCGGAAAACCCAGACTCTTCTTTTCCGTAAGCGCCGGAAATACGGATTCAATGGTAAGCAACCTGACACCCGGACTCAAGCCACGTAATAAAGATGCATATTCCCCGGGAGGAAAAACAGGACTTCGCCCTAACCGCGCAGCAATTATCTATTCAAACAGAATAAAGGAAGCTTTTCCTGACATGCCTATAGTACTCGGAGGAATCGAAGCTTCAATGCGGCGTTTTGCCCATTATGATTATCTCTCGGACAAAGTAAGGCAGTCAATTCTGGCTGATGCCCCTGCAGACCTCGTAGTTTACGGTATGGGTGAACTCCAGATTGTAGAAATTGCAAAACGGCTTCAAGCCGGAGAGGACATAAAGGGAATCAGAGACATCTCCGGAACTGTATGGAAAATGGAAGTTAAAGCCTGGAAAGAGCTTAAAGGAAAGGGTAAAGAAAAAGCCGGAGAGCAGGATGAATCTGAAAATGCAACTGAGGAGGTAGCTAAGGATAAATCTCTAGACCCGGCTGAATTTTTTAAGGAATATGTCGAGATTCCTTCGTTCTCCGAAGTTTCCCAGGATAAAGCGGTTTTTGCAAAGGCTTTCCGCACATACTTCCTGGAACAGAACCCTGTTACCGGAAAAGGTATTGTGCAACCTCACCCGAAAACCATTATCATACAGAATAAGCCAATGCGCCCACTTACAGAAGCGGAACTTGACCATGTTTATGAACTGCCATATACAGGCGAAACCCATCCTTCTTACACCGAACCCGTACCTGCCCTTGAGATGGTTAAATTTTCCTTGACAACGCATAGGGGCTGCTTTGGAGGCTGTTCTTTTTGCGCCATCACCCAGCATCAGGGGCGCATGATTGCGAGCCGGAGCATCGAGTCTATACTGCGTGAAGCAAAAAAGCTTACCCAAAAACCTGATTTTAAAGGCATAATCAACGGGGTAGGAGGTCCCACTGCCAATATGTACGGCATGGAGTGCAGATCCTGGGAGAAGAAAGGAGCCTGCCTTGACAAAGCCTGCCTCTACCCGCGCGTCTGCCCTGCTCTGGATACAAGCCACAAAAAGCTGCTTGAATTAATGCACCGCCTTCGTGAGCTTCCGGGAGTCAGGCATGTATTTACAGGTTACGGCGTGCGCTATGACCTTGCCCTTGAAGATGAAGAGTATTTAGAGGAACTCTGTGCCCACCATATTAGCGGGCAGCTCAGGATCGCGCCTGAACATTTCTCAGGAAGAGTAACCGATGCAATGTCCAAGCCCGGAAAGGAAGTTTATGAGAAGTTTGCAGACAGGTTTAACGCCTTTAACAAAAAATGCGGCAAAGAACAGTATATTGTAAACTACCTGATGTCGGGCCACCCCGGATGCACTCTTAAAGATATGATCGAAATGGCAGAGTATGTGCGGGACCATGGAGGATATACCGAACAGGTTCAGGACTTCACTCCAACTCCTATGACAGTTTCAACCTGCATGTATTACACAGGGCTTGACCCGTTTACAGGCAAAAAAATGTACGTTGCAAGGGATAAGAAAGAAAAAGCAATGCAAAGAGCCCTTATGCATTACAGGAACCCTGCAAACTACGAACTCGTATATGAGGCTCTGGAAAAGGCAGGACGGCTTGACCTTGTTGGAAATGCCCATAAATGCCTGATAAGGAGAAAAGAAAGGCAACGAAAGTAAAGAACTCAACAGGACAGGCTTAGCAAAAATATGCAGGCTTCAAATAAACAGGACTGAGAAGAAACGGATTTTCAGGGAAATTTGCGTTTTTCTCAAAATCCCTGGCACTCGCGCATAAAAGCTTTCAGTTTTCCGCTTACCTGCCCGCAGTAAGTAGTTAAGGGCCTTTCCCTGATCTCAATCACAAGGTTCGCCTCTCCATCCCAGCTAAAATCGGCAACTATGCCATTTCCTTCAAACACTCCGGAATTTCCGGGCGAAGTTTCGATCCCGTAAGCCTGGAGTTTTTTCTTCATGCAGGAAAAAACCGCTGGAGTCACATTTCTGAATTTGATGCCCTGACAGCCTTCGGTGTCAATTTTTCTTTCATCCATATCTGTACCAGGCTCCCGGACTTTTTATGAACCGTGGCACTGTCTTACGAATTGTTTTATTCGCATGGCTGCGGCTTCACAGCTGACAATAAACGGCTTTTCTTTGATGGTAATCGTAAGATTAGACTGCCCATCCCATTCGAAATCTGCCACAATGCCGGATCCCGAGAGTTCTCCTCTATTTCCTGAAGGAACACTGATCCCTGCTCCCTGAAGCTTTTTCTTCATACATGCGAACGTATCAGGCGGAACATTACGAAACTTTATAGGTCTACAGCTCATTGTTTTCTCCTCCCTGACTACTTAGAACTATTTCTAAAGCCCGTATTTGACTGGAATTTCTAGACAAAAATTGTCTTCCGGGGATAAAAAGTATACTGGTTGTAAAAAACAGAGGTTTATGTTGTCCAGGCTGAAAAGGTAAAGTTAATTCAAAGAGGAGAGAAATAGATTTGAGCCGGACAAAACCGGCCCGGAGTTAAGGTGGAGCTGAGAGAAAACAACAGCTCAAAGCCATAACTGAAATCAGAGTGGCTAAACAATGAAGAACCGACCTTATTGCATCGCCATTGCCACGAGTTCTATAATATCGATTATCTCGATATTTCCGCCTGCATCTCTGAGATTCCTCACACAGAGAGGACAGGATGTCACTATGTAGTCAACGCCTTCAGGCACATCGTCGAGCCTGTTTCTGGCAAGTTCGAGGGAGATATCCGGATATCCTATCCTGACTCCGCCCCCACCGCCGCAGCAGCGGGAGTTTTCTTTGATGTTTTTCATTTCCTTAAGATTGCAGATTGCCTGAATAACTTTTCTGGGAGCATCATAGACCTTATTATGCCTGCCCAAGTGGCAGGGGTCATGATATGTAACTGAAAGGTCAAGGCGTTTCAGGTTGAGTTCTTCAAGGTGCTCGGCAAGGAACTCAGGTAGACTGATGACTCTCAATTCTTCAGGATAATTGTTCTTGAGGGTGGTGTAGCAGCCTGCACAGCCTGTAATAAGGGTGTGTGCTCCCACATTTCTTATCTGTTCAAGGTTGTGCTCCATAATCTTTTCCGCGTCTTCCCGGAAACCGGTGCGGAGAAGGGGAGATGAACAGCACTGCTCATCCGGCAGGAGGGTTACCCCAAAGTGCTGCAAAACCTCAAAGGTCTTTTTTGCAAATTCCGGATAGCGATAAGAGTCAAAACAACCTACAAAGTACACGTAATTCGACTTCTCAGGGAGTTTTGAGCGTTCCGAATCAGAAAGCCAGTGCAATCGGCTTCTGGTTTCCCCAAAAGAATTGCCGCTGGTCGCAACTGCTGTCCTCAATTTTTCCTGGGCATCTGTTGTCACACCGCATTTTACCAGCTGGGCACGGGCAGCTTCCACTACTTCTGGTGGATTGGCTCCGGCAGGGCATTTAGCAGCGCAGATCCCGCAGGTAGTGCAGGAAGCAAGGCTCGAAAGGACATCTTCAGACGGCGGCCTCCCTTCGATCAGGCTTTTAATAATAAGCATTCTTCCACGTGTGTTGGCAGACTCCCAGCCGACCACGTCAAAGACAGGACAGACTGAACGACAGGTTCCGCACTGCACGCATTTATAAACCGAACGGCGGTCAACTTCAAAGGGCAGCTTTTTGCTTTTCTCACCTGTTTCTTTTTTATTCAATTTCTCTGCCCTCCCGGTTTCATTTTTTACTTCTTCATTTTTTACTTCGTTTTTCATAATTTTCACAGCCCCAGTTTACCCGGATTCAGGATTCCCTTCGGGTCAAGGGCTTTCTTAATTGCACGCATCACTTCAATAGCAGGTCCCCACTGAGCTTCCATATATTCAGCTCTGGCTGCACCGACACCATGTTCGGAACTGACCGTGCCCCCGAGCTCTATTGCAGTCCTGTGGACAAGATCTGCTGCTCGGTTGAGGCGGTCCCACTCATCTTCATTCAGGACATCAATGAAAAGGGCTAGGTGAAGGTTTCCGTCTCCTATATGCCCGTATTTCATTGCAGGCAGGTTAAATTTCTCGGAAATCTCCTGTGCCCTCCTGAGCAGTTCCGGGATCTTCTTAATAGGAACCCCTACATCTTCACCTACATAAATCCTGGTTTTTGTAGGGTCAAGGCGAGAAACTGCTGCGCCTACCAGCTTCCTTGCTGCCCAGATATCTGCCATTTCCTTTTCGCTTTCTGCAAGCTTTATGGAAAGGGTCAGAGGAGAGCAAACTTCTATTATCTGCTCTGCTGCCTCACGAGCCGAGTTTTCAGTGCCGTCGACCTCGAAAAGGATGACATCACCTTCAGAGGGGAGCACAAGTTTCGGGTCATAACGTTTAAGCACCTGCAGGGAAACCCGGTCAAGGATCTCACAGGCTGATGGAATAACTCCGTTTGAAAAAGTCTTTACAACTGCCTGTCCTGCAACCTCCGCACTTTTAAAGGAGGCGATCACAAGTTTGCGTGTCTTCGGAAGAGGGGCGATCTTCAGGCTGGCTTTCGTGACAATTCCAAGCGTGCCTTCAGATCCTATTATAAGCTGTGTCAGGTCATACCCGGCAGCTGATTTTAGCATTTTTGAGCCTGTGTGGATAACAGTCCCGTCCGCAAGCACCACTTCAAGGTCGCGGACGTAGTTTCTGGTTGTTCCGTACTTAACGCAGCGCATCCCACTTGCATTATAAGCTATCATGCCCCCGATGGTGCACATTGCAGAGCTGCCCGGGTTAGGGGGAAAGAAAAATCCGTATGGTTTTAAAGCGTCGTTAAGGGCGTCCTGGATCATTCCGGGCTCCACGACTACCTGGATATTGTCAATATCAATTTCGAGAATACGATTCATTCCCGACATATCCAGCACAATGCCCCCACTGACCGGGACAGCTCCGCCGGCAAGACCTGTGCCTGCGCCCCTTGCAGTAACCGGGATTTCATTTTCATAGGCAAGCCTCAAAATGCGGCTGACCTCGTCGGTGCTTTCAGGACGCACCACGTAATCAGGCATCCCCTTGACCTGGGATGCGTCAGAAGAATAACAATAAAGTTCAGAAGGCGAGACCGAGAGCCGCCCACCAACGATTTTTCTAAGCTCTTCAGTTATATTCATTATAGACCTCAAATGTAGAATTCAGATGTGAAAAATAGAAAGTCTGTCACGGTTGGGACAGAAATGAGAGATAATTTGCAGCAGATAATCAATATTAATAATATATAAGAATATACCATCCTCCTTCCTTCCGGGATACATTTGAAATCCAGAAAGAGATTACAGCTTTTCAGATAAGAGAAGAAAAAGTAAAATAAAGGCAAGGAAAACAGGAACTTTTTCAGAAAAAAATGCAGGGCAAACCTTTACATCCTGATAGACATAAGAGGACAAACATGACACAGTACTTTGAAGTAGAAAATAGAGATGGAGCAGCACGTATAGGGAAACTCCTGCTCTCTCCCGAACTCCGCACTCCCTGTGCCCTGCATACGGCAGCACTCGGAAATCTTGAAAACCCGGGGCCTGTTGTTGATGCAGGCAGCCTCTGGACCGGTAGCCAAGAAGAACTTCAAGAACGCATTAAAAAAATCCGCGAAAAAACAGGAAAAGGGACCCTTGTAATTCTTCCACATCAGGCCTACCCTCCTGCCATTCCAGCAGAGTCGCTTGGAAAAGTAAAAACATTTACTTCCGATGGAAACAACGAAATTGATGGACCTGCAGGCTCTCTTTTGCGAATAGGCGGAGAGGTCCAGAAGAGCGACCTTTACATAATCGAAGGTATAGGGACTCTGGAAAATAACGCTCGCAGGTTTCTGGAAACTTTGATAGACCTTAAAAACCGCATCCCCCCTGACACTGCGCTGTACGCCCCAAATCTGGCGCTTCCTGAAAATGCAGCAATGCTTGCCTACATGGGGATCGATGTAACGGATGATACCAGGGCTGAGATTGCAGCTTATTCTGATGTTTACCTTACGGCTGCCGGCAGTTTTTATCTTGATTCACTGACAGAATTTCCGTGCAGGTGCAGGGTATGTGCCTCAACCACGCCTGCAGAATTAAGGACTCTCCCGAAAGCTGAAAGGGCAAAACTTCTTGCGGCGCATAACAGGGATGCTCTCGATGCCGAATTTTCCCTTGTAAGGGAAAAGATCAGGGCAGGTAACCTGCGTGAGTATGTAGAAGGTCAGTGCAGGGTCAGACCCTGGCTCACAGCTCTGTTGCGCCTTGGGGACTTTGAATATTCTTATCTCGAAGAAAGGGTCCCTGCTTTCCGGCAAAACCAGCTACTTGCAGATACTTCAGAGTCTCTTTCAAGGATCGAAGTGGTCAGATTTGCACAGCGCATACGGGAGAGATACACGCCTCCTGATCTTGATATCCTCCTGCTCCTTCCGTGTGCAGCCCGAAAACCTTACTCAACGTCACAGTCCCATCAAAAGTTCATACTTACCCTTGGCAAATACCGAAAGTTTGTCCATGAAGTGATCATAACGTCGCCCCTGGGAATCGTTCCCAGAGAACTTGAACTTACCTATCCGGCAGCCCATTACGATACTGCAGTCACCGGACACTGGGACGAAGAAGAAAAAGCCTGGGTTTCAGGCTGCCTTGAAGACTATCTCTCAAAATACAATTATAAAGCGATAGTTGCCCATGTGGAGGGAGCTTACAGAGAAATCTGTGAAAGAGTAGCCAGAAAGCTGGGAATTGAAATAGTTTATACTGCAGGGGAGAGCCTCACGTCCTACGAATCTCTTTCAAGCCTGAAAAATACTGTTGAATCTATCTGCACATCCGAGGGTTTTAACAGGAAAAGCCAGAATGCGGAAGAAGAGAAGAAAAACTTCGTAAAGGCGGTTGCAAGCTATCAATTTGGAGAGGGCGCAAAATATCTCTTTTCAGGAGAGGTCGGAACCCCTGTGGTGAAAGGGCGTTTTCCAAAATACCAGCTATTTGTTGGAAAGAAGCAGCTTGCAACTTTAATTCCGCAATACGGGATGCTTGCCCTCTCTCCTGAAGGAGGAGAACTGGTGCTAAAAAGTGAGAAGTATGTGGTAAAGATTGATGACTTTGTCCCACGTGGTTCCATTCTTGCTCCGGGTGTTCTTGAGGCAGACCACGGAATAAGGCCGAATGATGAGGTAATAGTGCTTGGAAAAAGAGCGCTCTGCGTAGGAAGAGCTGCGATGAGCGGAAAGGAAATGGAAAAGTCAGGAAGAGGTGTTGCAGTGGACGTGAGGCATGTTAAAAAACTTTAATGCAGGTCTCTATAAAAGAGCAGTTTTTTCCTCGAAGAAGTAATAAAATGGTAGAAATATATAATGATATCATGATAAGACGGTTCGCACCTGAGGATTTCCAGGAAATAGTCGAAATCGAGGAAGAGGCTTTTTCGGAGCATAACTCCCTGGTGTATATGAATTTTTACGAAATGGTTGGAGACGGCTTTCTGGTTGCAGAACAGGAAGGAAAAGTCGTGGGGTATGTTGTAGGCTACCGTTCTGCAGAAAATGAAGGGCATATATTCTCCGTCGGCGTTAAAAAAGAATACAGGGGAAGGGGGATAGGCACGGAACTTATCCATGCGATATGCGATATCTTTGTCGCAAACGGGCTCAGATACGCAAGACTCGAAGTAAGAACCAGTAATACTGGTGCACAAAAATTATACAGATCGATAGGATTCACACAATGCTGGACTGAAAAAAAGTATTATTCAGATGGAGAAGACGGTATGGTCATGAAAATGCATCTGCACCCATACCGCCTTTTGATCTCAAAACAAAAATATCTCGAACCCGTATTTTCGGACAACGAATTCTTTACTACTATAAGGGGCCCTATCAGTTATTACCGATAAGTTTAATGACGGAATTCATGGAATCTCTCATATGGGCAGACGCTTCTTCAAAGATAGGGTCATCCCTTGACATGAGAGTGGCAAGCTCGCCTCCTAAAATAAAAATTGCGCGCTTGTGATCCGCCTTGCTCCTGTGGATGTGGACAGGGCTTATCGATAAAGCCTTATAGTCGTCGAACTCGTGCGTTACACCGTGCCTCTCAAAGTACCTCTTCATTTGAGCCATATATGTGTGCAGTTGTATTAGTTCTTCCTTGTGCATAGCGAACAGACCTACAATTTTACAAGATCAATTTAATATTATCTTGAACCGAATAAAAGAATTACCCGAGGAAATATTCTTCCTACTTTTAGTTAATAGAGTTTTCCATATATTGTATATGAAAAATCATGAAGAATCCCAGCAAAGAGTGTGAATTTTAGCACCATAGTGTGAAATCATACCAAATCGTGGTGATTTCACGGCATTCATACATAAATGTTACACATAAAATAAAAATGATAGGATAATTATCTGCTTAGAAAAAATTACCGTTAGAAAAAAAGCCTGCCATAAACAATTATTCGTAAAAAAATAAAAAAAGGAGGAATAAAAACGAAAGAATGAAAAAGGAAAGAAAGAAAAAAACGAAAAATGAAAGAATGGAAAAAGAACGAGAAAGGAATGACTGGAACAAAAGAACGGAAAATGAAAGAATGGAACAAAAGAACGGGAAAATGAAAGAATGGAAAAATGGAGAAATAAAATATAAAAATAAGGAAAAGGAAAGAAAAAAGGAAAGAAAAAAGGAAGTTAAAAAGCCTCTCAGAGCATGCTTGAGGTCAAAACTTCCATATCTGCAGGAACTTTAGCGATATTTCCTATTTTTACTCCTATAAGGTTTTTGATTTCATTGCTAGAAGCGATATCAACGAGCCTCTGTGTGATCACGCCATCAAAAACTACACTTTTCACATTATCCCTGTAGTTCTTTAGCCTGCTTGCAAGGTCTCTTACTGCGATTTCTTCTATAACCTTATCATCGGAGTCAAGAATCCTTGCAGTCAAAGTACCTTTAAGAGCATCAACGTGAGGCCTGAACCTTATAGCTTCCGGAGAAACCGGAGCCGGGGCCTGTCTTGCCGGAGCCGGGGAAACCCTAACCGCCTCTCCTCCAGGAACCTTTACAGCCGGGCCTTTTTCAGCCGCAGCTTTTCCTCTGGTGACTCTGGTAGCAGGAACTGCCCTTGCCATAACCGCAGGCTTTGCAACAGAGGTTCTTGCCTCAACTCTTTCTGCCGCAGCAGAAGTTTTTTCAGCAGGCCTTTCTGGAATTCTTTCAGTGACCTTTTCGAAAATTTTTTCCGGAGCTCTTTCAGGGCCGGTTTCTTCCATTTCTTCAGGGAGCTCCTCTTCATGGATGTCTGCTTTTGAAGATACCCTGTGAACCTTCACACGCTTATGCAGCTTCTTCTCAGCAATCCTGGGAACAATTTCCGGAGATCTGATCTTTCTTTTAGAAACACGTTCCAGCCTGCATGCGCTGTCTTCATTTTCTCTTTCCTGAATCCCGTATTTCTCAATGATCTGTTCCACCGGAACCTTGCGGCGGAGAGCTCTGATAATTTCTTTCTGGACCAGGTCTTCCACACATTTGCCATCCGGCGCACGGGCAACATAGTCGATGTCTGCTACCTGCAAAAGTTCACGTATAATGAGTTCTCCGCCACGGTCACCATCCGTAAAAGCGGTTACTGTTTTCTTTTTAGTAAGTTCGGCAACCTCAGGAGGAATGTTGGTTCCACCAACGCAGATGGTATTTTTAATCCCATAACGGAGGAGGTTCAGGATATCAGCCCTGCCCTCGAGAATAATAATAGCGTCCGAGTTAAGCACATTCGGCCCGCAGGGTATTCTTGACTTGCCATAATAGGTCAGCTCATCAACCCTTACAGACTGTCTTACTTCATCGGCAAGTTCCTGAGATTCGGGCACAGTCTCATCGAACATTTTCGTGAAAATGAGTTTTGCCCTCTCAATGATTTTTTTGCGTTTTACAGCCCTGACATCTTCTACCTGGAAAACCTCTATCTTGGCACTGCAGGGACCTACCCTGTCAATGGTTTCCAGCGATGCTGCAAGAATTGATGTCTCTACTTTATCAAGGCTAGAAGGAACGAAGATATTTCCTTTGGTTTTTCCACCTTTAGCAGTGACCATTACCTCAATCCTTCCGATCCTTCCGGTTTTCTGCAAATCACGCAGATCAAGGTCAGCTCCAAGAAGACCTTCAGTCTGACCAAAAATTGCGCCTACGATATCCGGACGCTCAATAACCCCATCAGCATTGATTTTAGAGTGAATAATGTATTTTGTTGTATCAGTATTTTGCATGTGAATTCTCCCAGAATTATTATAATGATTTATCATGAAGTATTATTATGAAAGGTTTTTTCTCTGGCAATTTTCTGGCAAATAGACAGGAAATAGTCTCTGTACACGGGGGAATCTGGTGTACAATTCTTTTTCCGGCTTCAGTCCACAGTATTTTTCTGACAGTAAAGGACCTGTTATCTATCCCTGGAAACGTGCTGGAAACCGCAAAGAACCAGAGAATACAAAAATAATAGCAAAATCAGATTAAAACCAGGTCAGGGATAATACACCCTTGAAAGGCAGACTTCAGAATCGGTTATGCTGTGAGCCGGAAAGAGAAATTCCGGGTTGTCTGCACTGCCTTTTGTGCTTATGCCAGAAGAATCAAGCAGAAGGAATACTTCCTGACTATTATTTGATGAAAGTTCTTACCTGCAAGGTAATCGCCAGATCAATGACATTCTGGTTTTAAAGCTCTCACAGATAGAGCTGCTCTTCGACTTTCGATATAGTAAAAAGACACTTAACTCAAGGTGTCTTTCTTTACCTGCCCGAAGGTCTTCCGCCCTAACATAAGCTTATTGAAGATCTGAAACAGCTTTCAGACCGATAAGTCAAATTACGTGTTTACAATTCAATTTCCTGATGTCTGAATACTTCCATAAGCGGGATAAACCTGAGGCGCCAGTGGCGCGAGTTTCCCTGAAGTCTTTTTCATCTTAAACAAGTATCTCTAAATGATAAGTGGTAAAGCGGTGAATGGAATGCATCAGGTTTATTGAAAGCACTTTTTGACTTTCATTTCATGGGTGATGTGGTGTATAAGGTTTTATCTGGACTGGAATATTAGCCCTGAATTGGTAATATGTATAATCTGAAATTTCTATCAAGTTTGCATACGTTTAGTACGTGAAATTCTTTACGAATCCAGTGTGATGAATGGATGAAATTGTTAATATATGATATGACCTGACAGAACAGCTCCCGCCCACCGGAAAACAACTTCGGCAAAACAGGAATCCTGTACGTCACATGTCTTAAATTCATATGTTTAATGCCTGCTGGCTTTAAGAACTTTGTGGTTCTTTAGGAAGTTGCTCAGGCCTGAATTTTTTAATTTATACTTGATAAATATAAGGATAGCAATTTTTCGTGAAGATACTTAAGATTCTAAAAATTACCGGATTGGAAAAATTTAGAAAAGTATATATAAAACAAAAGACGTCTAAAAATTTGAACGAGCGAGACAAATACACTGTTTTATATACTAACCCCCCCACTCCCAACTCGCTCGTTCAGACCCCCATTTAAACCGGTATATCCTGTTGTTTTCTTAAAATAACTTAAAATGGATGTTTTAATGGATATTTTAAGAAAAGATTCTAAAGGGAATTTTTTACAAGCAACCTGCCTTTAAAGAGCTTCTCAAGACTAATTTTGTATTTAAAAACATATAATAGGCGCGAAGCACCATTATGAAAAGTATGGGAAGCAATTCTGGTGCGAAAGGTACTGAAGGTGGAAGTTCTCGAACAGAAGGCGAAATTCAGGAAAATATTTCCGAAAATGCCTCTTCAAATTCCCGGACAGAAAAAGAGTTTGCAAAAGTGGTCATTATAGGGGGAGGAGCCTGCGGGATGGCAACTGCAACAAAAATTCGAAGGCAGAGCGATTTTGATATAACCGTGCTTTCATGGGATTCCCATACTGCTTACAGTCACTGCGGAATTCCTTTTGTCCTTGGAAAGGAAATTGAAAGTTTAAAAAAACTGATTGTAAAGCCTCTCGCTTTTTTCAGGGAAAACAAAATTAATGTGAAACTGAACGAGAAAGTAACCTCAATCGATCTGAAAGGGCAGGTCGTTATTACAGGGGAAGGAACCTATCCTTTTGACAGACTGGTTATTGCTACGGGGAGCCTGCCTTTTATACCCCGGGAAAGCAGGGCAAATATTTTACCTTATGGAATCTTTACATTGAGAAGCCTTGCCGATGGCATGCTATTTGAAAAAGCACTGGAAACTGCCCGGACAGTCTGCATCATAGGCGGAGGCACGATAGGAATAGAATGTGCCTCAGCCCTTACAAAACGGGGGATCAGGACTACTCTTATAACGCGGGGCAATGACCTGCTTACCAGGCAGTTTGATTCCGATATGTCTGCAATTGTCAGGGAACATCTTGAAAGTCTCGGGGTTGAAGTTATCACAGGGGAATCTGTAATTTTGCCTGAAAACTTCTGGAAACAAAAAACTCTGATTCTAAGGGATAGACAGCTTCCTGCAGACCTTGTGCTGCTGGCAACTGGTGTAAAACCCGAAACCTGGCTCGCCAGAGAAGCAGGGATAACGATCGGGAAGGCAGGAGGAATAATTGTAAATGAAATGCTTCAGGTAAAAGCAGGAGAGAAATTTCTCTCCCATGTGTATGCAGGGGGCGAATGCGCTGAAGTTATTGACCTTATAACCGGAGAGTCAAGACTGAGCCAGCTTGGTACAACAGCAAGAAGTATGGCAGATGTGATAGGAAACAATATAACAGGCAAACATTCGACTTTCGGGCCCCTTGCTGACCCCTGGGTGGCAGTTGCCGGAGACCTTCAGTTCGGAGGAGTTGGGCTAACATCCGGTCAGGCTGAAAAACAGGGGATAAAGACTGTAACAGGCTTTTCCAGAGGGCGCACCAGAGCTTCTTACTATCCCGGTCGAAAAGACCTCTATATAAAGCTTCTTTTTAAAAACAACTGTCTTGCAGGAGCACAGCTTGCAGGAGGAGAAGGAATAAAAGAAAGGATTGACGCTCTTTCCCTGGCGATAAGAAAGGAAGCAACAATTAAAGACCTCCTCAACCTTGAAACCTGTTATGCTCCTCCGGTTTCCACGCTTGTTGATCCTCTTACCCCGGCTGTAAAAGCTGCAGCCAGAAACATGCGGAAAATTAAGGGTAAGGGAAATTAAGGCAATGAAAGAAGCCCATATAAGTAATCAGGCTGGATATGAGGTTAAATAGCAAAATTAAGGCAAATGAATGAAATCTGGATAAAAAGGAAAAATATTGAATGAAAACTAAAAAAAGGCTGAATTAGAAGCTGAATTAGGAGCTAAATTAGGAGCCGAATGAAAAGCCGAATGAAAAGCCGAATGAAAAGCCGAATGAAAAGTTAAGTGAAATAAACGGGAGTGGAAAATGATAGAAATAGACGGTTCTTACGGGGAAGGAGGAGGGCAGTTAGTCAGAACTGCTGTTGCCCTTTCTGCAGTTACAGGGGAAGAAATAAAAGTTACGAATATAAGAAAAAACAGGCCAAATCCGGGCCTGAAACAGCAGCACCTTAAAGCTCTGGAAACTGCAGCAAAGATTTGTGGGGCACGGGTTTCAGGGCTTTCTCAGGGCTCCTCGGAATTATTTTTTGCTCCAGTGGAAATAAAGGGGGGAAAGTATAATATTGATATCGGGACCGCGGGGAGCATAACCTTGCTTTTGCAATGCATTATGCCAGCCCTGCCTTTTGTAGAAGAAAAGGTAGAGTTAACAATCAGAGGCGGGACTGACGTTGCATGGTCTCCGACAATCGACTACCTGAAGCATGTAACCCTCAGGGCACTTGAACAATTTGGATATGCGGGCAGCGTAACCCTGAAAGAGCGCGGCTACTATCCGAGAGGCGGAGGAAGTGTTTCAGCTGTTTTTGAGCCCTGTAAACTTCATGGTTTTCATTTCAGGAAAACTGAAGGAAATAAAAAAACAGAAAGTAACCCGGTGGGAGAAGGTTTGAAGGGAGAAAAAAGCATGATGGAAGAAATTATTGGAGTTTCACACTCATCTAACCTTCCTGCACATGTACCGGCCCGCCAGGCTGAATCTGCAAGGTCCCTGTTTCTTGAAGCCGGATATGATGCCCGGATAGATGTCAGTTCCTCCGAATTTTTCTCCACAGGAAGCGGAATAACTCTCTGGAAGGGCTATTGCGGGGGAAGTGCCCTTGGAAAAAAGGGGCTGCCTGCTGAAAAAGTAGGCAGGCAAGCTGCGGAAGAAGTTATTAAAGAACTCAGGGCAGGAGCTGCTGTGGACATTCATCTGGCAGACCAGTTAATTCCCTATATGGCACTTGCTGGCAACAGTTCCTTTACTGTCCGTGAGCTGACCCTGCATGCTGCGACTAATATCTGGGTGACAGAACAGTTTCTGGATGTGAAGTTCAAAATAAAGGAAATGGAAGGCCTTTTTGAAGTATCTGTAGGCTGATAAAGATAAAAAGCAAAGAAACTGTAAAGAAAAAAGCAGAAAAAATAATACTGAAATACAAAGAAAATGTAAAGGATAGAAAAATAATACTAAAAGTAAAACAGTAAGAAGAGATTAGTCCTCAAGTACAAACAGGTAATCAGGAGGTATTTTTTCTGCAAGTACTATATAATCCGTTGCAAGCTTCAGAGAAATTCCGTCTTCCTGAGCTCTGAAGGCATCAACCTGCAGAATCACAGGACTTTCAGTGTGAATAAGGGCAACTTCGGCTGCCTTTTCGTATGTGGTACTGAGATGCACATAACGCTGTTTAATAGGGAAAATTCCATTCTCAAGAAGGACATCGACTTCTTCAGGGCTTGCACCATAGTAAACGTAAGGAGTATCACTTTCGTCGTAGTCAAGGTCAACGTTGACTGAATGTCCGTAACGCGCTCTAATCATGGGCCCGCTGATCTGATATCTTCCTTTTTCATCAGACTCGACAAGGGCATAAAGATATTCTTTTCTCATCCAGTTATAACGCTTTTTCATAACCTCGCAGAAAGCATTAAGGTCTATCCAGCCGTACTTATCCATTTTAACTCCTGCAGATGCCGGAAAATGACGGAGAGTTCCCGATACAAACCTTCCAAGCTTTTCTTCTCTGCCATCGTCAAGCACGTATCTTCCAGGGCGTTTACACTGCTGACAGCTGCCTCCTCTAAAATAGCCGTGATCAGTGCATTTTCGAATCATGATATCACGTACATAATGAAACTTTACCATAAATAAGGTTTTGTTTTAATTAACTTTATTTCTTAAAACTGGTTTTTGAAAAGAACTTGAGATATTCAACCTTATCAAACAGATTATACTATAAATCTACTATAAAAGTACCGGTATAAAGCACTGGCATAAACCATACAACACTCAAAAATGCTTCCCGAAATTAGTATTTTCATTTCACATACAGAATACTTTCACCCTGCTTACGGTAATCTTTAGTAAGACGCCTTACATACCGTATCAAGGGATCTTTAAAAAGTGTTGAACTTTAGAAATAATCGAAAAGTGGACTTACCATATAATTTAATTTTCAGGGATATTCTTATTATGCATTAGTGAAAGGACGTATAGAATCTGTGGACGTATAGAATCTGTTATTCTCACCATGAGATTGAGAAATATTTTAACTTAAATTTGAATATATCCGATTGAATTTTTATATCAATCCTGACCTGGAATATATTGAACTTCCAGAAAGCTTCATATATTCAAAAATTCTGCATCTTGAACTAAAACTCACATCTAATTGAACTAAAACTCACATCTAATTGAACTAAAACTCACATCTAATTGAACTTAAAACTCACATCTAATAAATCACACAATAAATAAAGCTCACATTAACACTCTATCAGGGATAAACACCTGATTTTAGGGTAGACACATATATTGAATAAAAGTACTACCAGAAGTACACCAGTAATTGCAAGTAAGACACCAGTAATTGCAGTAAGCACTAACGATTTAAGGGAGCAACATGACCGATATTGAAACTATTTATAAGAAGCTCAGCCACGTCATAAGTAAAGAGGATTTCCTGCAGCGCATACAGGAAAAAGTAGAGAATATGGGAGGGCTCTGTGATGAGACAATGGCTGCCATGCTGGTAGCCAATGAGCTGGGATTCTCGGATGCAGGCAGAGATAGCATAAAGATAGAAAACATTACCCCCGAAAGCGGACCTGTTAACTTTATTGCAAGAATTATTTCTGTTTTCGATACCAAAGAATTCACAAGGAATGACGGGACTATAGGAAGGGTAGGAAACCTTATTGTTGGGGATGAGACCGGAAAAGTAAAGTTAACCCTGTGGGACAATATGGCAGACCTTATTAAAATGGGAAAAATAAAGGCAGGGCAATCCGTTCAGGTCAGTGGATTCGCAAAGCAGGGATATTCCGGAGTGGAAGTTAATATTGGTAACAATGGAGTCCTGACAGAAAGTGAGGAAGAGATCGATGTTGTTTCAAATAGTTATAAAATAAAGGATATAAAGGATGGCATGGGAGACATCAACCTTAACGGAAAGGTACTGGAAGTCTCCGAGATCAGGACATTCCAGAGAAAAGACGGGAACAGCGGGAGGGTAGGAAACCTGATGCTGGGAGACGAAACAGGTACGCTCAGGGTAACACTCTGGGATGACAAAACTGATTTTTTAAGCCAGGTTGAATATGGGGATAGTATAGAGCTGATTAATGCTTATGCCCGCGAAAATGCCTTTAGCCAGAAAGTAGAGTTGCAGGTAGGAAACAGGAGTATAATCAGGAAAAGTGAAAAGAAAATTGAATACGAAGAAGAATTTACTCCTATTGATGATATAAAAGCTGATATGAATAATATAAATATCTCAGGAAGGATCCTTGATATCTCGGAAGTCAGGACTTTCGAGAAAAAAGATGGATCCACTGGGAGAGTAGGAAATGTCCTTCTGGGCGATTCTACAGGCAAAATAAGACTGACGCTATGGGATGAAAAAACTGATATTCTTGAAGAAATTGACTTTGATGAAACAGTTGAAGTCCTTAACGCTTATTCGCGGGAAAATACTTTCAGCCAGCAGGTTGAACTCAACCTTGGAGCCAGAGGAATAATTCAGAGAAGCGAAAAGAAGGTCGAATACAGGGAAAAATTTACCGATATAGCCGATATCATCCCCGGAGAAAGTTATTCTGTACAGGGAAAAGTTGCCGAGATTGGAGAGCTCAGAGAATTTGAAAAAGAAGACGGAACCGAAAATGTTGTTGCAAATCTCCAGCTTAAAGACGATACAGGCAGCATCCGACTGACACTCTGGGGAGAACAGGCATATGTGATAGAAGACCTTGACATAGATTCCGAAATCCAGATCATCGATGCTTATGCCAGGTACGGGCTGAACGAAGAAATAGAACTGAGTGTTGGAAACAGGAGTAGAGTGATTATCCTCTGATCATTCCCCTGTTTTCTGTTTATTAAAGCTTTCTCATCACTTTATTTCTTTCCTGCTTACTCACTTTCTGCTTTTATTTTTTATCTTATTTGTGATCTATTATATACTCTATCTATTTCATCTGTTTTCGATTTCGCCTAATTTTATTTTTATCTTATTTGTTATTTAATTTTATTCTCCGCCGATTCATCTGTTTTCTATTCATCTGTTTATTTTCACTATACATTGACTTTTACTTTATATATTTATTTAACATTGAGCTTTTACAGCTTTTAATTTTTATACTTATATTTTGCTGGAGGAGCATTGGATTCTATCCAGATTTTTACATTATGTTTTTGTCTGAATTTACTGAATTTGTCAAGATGTCAATTATTTTCACCTTATACTAACATACTTATTTTCGGCTAATCCCTTCAGGATTTTTTGTATTTTTCAAAAGATATTTGCAAATTTACACTCAAATAAATACAAGCAAAAAAGTAAAAAAGTAAATTCCAGTGGAAATATAGGGGTTAGAAAGATTTCCTGTGAGAAAAATCAATAGCGTTCTAAATATAATTAAGAATGTTTTATTCTTTTTAACAATTTTTAAAAAAGAATATTTCCCACCTGCTACTTCCCCCTAATATTTTTTCTACATGACTCGATATTTTTCATTCTGAGCAAAAATCTCCAGTGGAAATAAGGGGGTTATTAAAAAATTCCTGACTGACTTTAAGAAATTGCGCTTAAAGAAGACATAAATCTCAACCTTAAAAAAGAGACTCAGCGCCGTCTTAGAGGAAAATTTAGATCATGCTAAAAAGGAATGCCGTTATCATTATGTACCATTGACTCGTATATATTAAGTGTCATAAAAAGGTCTCAGAAGTGCGGGAAAGAGATTTACAGGAAAAAACCGGAAAGATACTTAAAAGAAGGATTTTACCGATAACCAATTTTTCAGGATTCCTTCCAGAAAAGTAACAAATGGGGAAGTTTAAAAGAATCTGGAAGTATTTTCCACAGGAAATTGAAAACCTGGAAGGGCTTTAAAGAGAGGATTTATCGGTTCTGGGTGCTGAACAGGTAAAGGGGGAACTGCAGCCAATGGTACAAGACCCTGAAAGGGAAACAGTTACTGGTATTCACAACAGAGAAATTGAGAGGGAGGTCTCAGTTGCAGAAATTATGAATAAAGCAGTTATAACAATGGATATCAATTCAGATATTCCTGCTATTGCAAAGGAAATGGTAGATCGTGATGCAGGAAGCGTTATTATCACAGAAAACGGAAAGGCAATGGGGATTATAACTGAAAGAGACCTTGTGAAGAGCGTCATTACCGGGGACAGAAAACCAAGTGAAGTGGACACAAGTGAAATCCTTTCCACTCCTTTACTTACTGTCGACCCTACGACCAGTATAGTTGAAGCTGCGAAAATGATGTTGAGAGCAAATGTTAAGAGGCTGCCAGTCCTGGAAAACGGGGCAATCATAGGGGTGATTTCGAATACAGATATCCTGATGATAACTCCAGGTCTCAATACGATTCTCAAAGATCTTATTGATATGAATAGAGAAGCTCTTTTCTCAACCCCTTCAGCTGAAGAAATATCGGAATCAGAAGACTTCAGTACTGGAGTATGTGAGTCTTGCAATGTTTTCTCATATGACCTCAGGTTTGTTGACGGGAGGTACTTATGCGGGAACTGCAGGCAGGAGGAAGGAGAGGATTACGAATGAATCATTAAACCGCAATCACGAGTGAATTGTAAGCTTGAAATCTTGACTGTCAATTTTCTGTTTTAATAAGGAGAGGAAGATAAACAATGAATGTCAGCGAGATTATGACAGAAGAGCCCGTAAGTATCAAAGAAGGGGATTTTGTAACTCACGCCCGCCAGCTGATGCGTGATTACTTCTTTCGGGGTATTGTTGTCGTGGATGAGGGAAACAGGCTCGTAGGAATGTTAAACGACCAGGACATCATGAATGTTACATCCACACGTTCAAATGTGACAGTGAGCGGATATGCGAGGCAGTCTCCTACCATCACTCCGGACATGGATCTCGTAAAAGCTGCAAAATTAATGGTACAATCGAAACAGAACAGAGTTCCGGTTGTCAAATCAACAACAGACCGCACGGTTGTTGGAATTCTCAGTGATGTGGATATTCTCAGAAATGTGGAACTCCCCAGAAATATTTCGAAAACCATAGAAGCTATCATGACAAAAAAAGTCAAGACATGTTCTCCAGATGAAAGGGTATCAAAAGTCTGGAATTATATGATAGAAACGGATTATACCGGCATTCCGGTAGTTTCAAAGAAAGGGGATCCCATTGGGATGATAACAAGAAGGGACATAATTAAGTCAGGCGCTTTAAGAATGGCTATAGAAGACGAGCGGGCAACAAGACCGAACGAAAGTCCCAAAGTTGAGAAGATTATGTCAACTCCTGCTTATACTTTATCGGAGAATGATTCAATAAAAAGTGCAATTGACATAATTGTTCAGCGTGATATAGGAAGAATTACTGTTGTGAATGAACAGGGTAAAATATCTGGAATCGCTGACAGACAGGATCTTCTGGAGTCTGTTGTTAAAGGCTGGAGTGAATAATCCTGAAAAATATAGAAAGTAGATTTCGCGCAAAAGCATTATAACGATTAAAGATTATAAATAATAAAGATTACAGATTGGAAAACAAGAGTAAGTGTTGGAAAAGATTCGAGAGAAGATTGCTTTAAGGCTTTGTCTGTCTCCGACGCTGTCTACGGTCCTGAGGTTGTAATTGGATCCTCAGGAAAGTTCCTGCTAATATGCAGGTAGAGTAAAAACGGAAGATGAAAAAAGCAATTAACTGCAACTCGATTCGGTGATCCTATTGAGCAAAAATAAGACATTTGTACCAGTCGAAAAAATGAATGTTCAGCCAAATCTGAACAAGTCAAGCAAAAAGTCGCAGCAGAAGGACCCACATATGGTCAGCAGCAGGGGTACAATGAGAATTGGCCCTGATTTTAAGTCCCGAATTTCAGAACATGAGGGGAAAATTCTTGCCCTGGCAACAAGAAATGTGGTAACACTCCCTCCTACTGCAACCATTATGGAAGCAATAAAAATTATGACTGAAAGGAGATTCAGGCGTATTCCTATCACAAATGCAGGAACAGGGAGGCTGGAAGGAGTAATTACTTCTGTTGATATCATTGATTTCCTGGGAGGCGGCAGCAGAAATCTCCTTGTCACAAACCGTTTTAAAGGCAACCTTCTAGCTGCAATAAACGAAGAGGTACGGCAGATCATGGATACCAATGCTGCATACATCCATGATCAGGCAGACTTTAAAGAAGCCGTCAAAACAATGCTTGAAAGGAGGACCGGTGGCCTGCCTATAGTAAACAGTGAAATGCAGGTCGTCGCAATCTTTACCGAAAGAAATGCCGTAGAATTAATGGCCGGGCTTGTGACAAATAAAACTGTTGATGAGTATATGACTAAAAATGTCACAATGGTAACGACAGATACTACTATAGGGCAGGCTGCAAAAGTCATGGTGCAGAATAGATTCCGAAGGCTTCCCGTGGTAAAAGACGGGATCTTTGCAGGAATAGTTACCGCCTCGGATATCGTTCATTTCATGGGAAGAGGAGATGCATTCAGCAAACTCACAACAGGGAATATTCATGAAGCTCTGGACCAGCCTGTAGGCTCTATTATCTCAAAAGAACTGATCTGGACCAGCCCTGGCACAGATATGGGGAAGGCTATGGAAATTATGCTCGAGAAAAAGATAGGTTCGCTTCCGATTCTGGAAGAGGGAATGCTACGTGGTATTATTACGGAGAGCGATTTCCTGAGAGGTTTTGACTTTTAACGGGAGTTTTGACCAGGCTCAAATGAAAATTCCAGCGAACAGGAAAAGGTGTGTGTCGAACCTGATAGCTTGGTAAAAACAGAAAATTTCTGTTAAAACTTCTGCTAAAATGAACCATAACCGATAAGCCAGAATTAACCTTTAGCCAGAATTAACCTTTAGCCAGAATTAACCTGGAAGTTTAATAAAAAAGGATCCGGGTAAAACTTCAATAAAGATCGCAGGGAGGAAAATTTTTAGCTGGACAGACCAGAATAAATTCCATATTCTGGATATATCTGTATCCTCGAGCGTAGCTGGTCTTAGAATTTGCCTTCAACCAAGATATTTTTCTATCAGCCTGTAACCCCATGAAGCATAGATGGGTCAGGTCATATAAATTAAAAAATACGGCAGATGCTGACAAAACATTGGAATCAAAAGGAATGTTTGTAACAAGGATTACAAAGTTCAACTTCATTCAAAAACTATAATTATTAATACTTATATATTGTAAAAGTGAAGGAGGTATTTAATGAATGTGGCGGACATCATGAGTTCACCTGTGTACGTTATAAACATAGATGAACCCGTGTCACATGCAAGAAATCTGATGTTAAGACACAGAATCAGTACATTGCTTGTCCTGAACGAGGGCAAAATGGTGGGAATCGTCACGAAAACAGACATCACCAACCGTCTGGCTCAGGCAGAACCTCTCTGGAGGAGACGGCCGATAGACCAGATTCCTATAAAGTTGCTGATGACAGAGTCCGTAATCACTATCTATCCCGAGGCCTCCATTTCCCAGGCAGTGACGTTGATGCTTGAGAACGGAGTACATAACATTCCTGTGGTAAAAAACGATGTTGTGGGTATTATCACCAGGACAGATATTGTGCGTTATGTTGCTGAACACGCAGACGAAATAGAAACTAAAATTCCCAGGCTGATGACCGAGGATATTGTTTCTGTTCACAGGCACCACACAATCAACCACGTTATAGACGAACTGAATAAAAATGAAATTGAACGGGTAATCGTTAAAGATGATGCAGGAAAACCGGTTGGGTTGGTTTCAAGGAGAAGCCTTGCCTTAAACCTGTTAACTGATAATGAAGGCAAACTTTCAACAAAAAGTATTAAGATGACGCGGAAGTCTTCTCCTGCAGGTCAGAAAACTTACAGGTATGTAAAAGAAGTGCCTTTAATAGCAGAAGACATTATGATTTCTCCAATAATGTCCATAGATGTGAACGAGAAAATTAGCAATGCTGCAAAAAAACTGATTGAAGAAGGGATAAACGCTCTTCCTGTCAGTGATGGTGAAGATATAATAGGAATGCTTAGCAGAACCGATATCATGAAAGCTGTACTCTGAAAAGGTGCTCCGATAGTAGATTAAAAAAGAGATCCTTAAAAGATATCCGGTTCATAATAAGTAAAAGAGGAGCAAAACACCTTTAAAAGTGTAAAAACTAATTAATTATGATAGTAAATCCAAAGCAGCAAGTATTATGCGGAGGTATATACGGTAAAAGAACGAAAAGAAGCTGGCTAACAGCAAAAGAAGGATGCAAAGCAAAAATTAGAAAAATGGATGTATTAAGGTCTGTAAAAACGCGAGAACGTCTTTAAAACGTAAATTGCGGAGAATTGAAAATTAAAACTCTGGATACGCATGAGGTGAAATGCATGCAAGTTAAAGACATAATGGTACAACCACACAAGATTGATAAGTCAGACACCATATCTCACGCTCTTGATCTCATGGAAAAGAAAGACACAAAGCGCCTGCTGGTAGTCCACGACAACCAGATAATTGGAGTGCTTACTATGAGAAGTCTGACAGAGCAGCTCGGAACTCGAAGAAAACAGAGCAAACCCGCATCCTCTTTGCATGTCGCTACAGCCGTATCCGACAATTTCGTGAAAGTTTTGCCAGATACTGACACCAGGGATGCCCTTACCCTGATGAAAAAGAAGGGAGGCGTGATTATCGTCAGTGAAAATGGAAACGCACTGGGCTGGGTGACCCCACAGGAGCTCATAAAAGAAAACCGTTTCACAGGCTTTGTCGGGGAAGTAATGGAAAAATACCCGATTACTGTCAGTCCTTCAGACCGTGTAAGCCACGCCAGGCGCCTGATCCTTGATAAGAATATTGGAAGACTACCGGTTATTGAAAACGGAAAGCTTGTAGGAATCATTGCAGAGGATGATATCGCTTTTGCGATGCGCTCTTTCAGGGATCTTGTAGCTGACAACCAGCAGGACTCCAGAATTAAAAACCTGCTTGTCGGAGACATAATGACCCGCAGTGTGGTCAGTGTGCACACCAATACCCCTCTTTCAGATGCGGTAAATACCATGCTGGAACATGATGTTGGAGGTGTTCCTGTCCTTAATCTGGAAGAAGAGCTCGTTGGTTTCCTAGCACGCAGGAACGTCATAAACACGATTCAGGAATGAAACTCTGAAGAAGAAAAGAGAGAAAGAAAAAGGTCTGCCTTGAGAGGCAGTCCTTCCTGAATTTCAATAATTTCTTATCGGGTAAATTCTATTTTAATATTCTTTTTTGCCGATTACGGGTCTTTATGAAATTATAAATTCATTATCAGTTTTTATTTCTATTATCAGTTTTAATAATTTTTATTAGCTAGGATTGTTTCCGTTTTAGAAGGATTTGTCTCCTCCAAGAAGACCTCCAAGTATGTCACTTCCACCAATGCCACTGCGTTCTTCCCTGTTTTGCCCGTAAGCAGAAGCTGCAAAAATTCTGTCAGCAAGACGTGAGAAAGGTAGACTTTGCATGTACACTGTACCTGGACCTGTCAGGGTAGCAAGGACTACTCCTTCACCACCAAAGAGCGCATTTTTGAAATCTCTGGACCATGTTATGTCATAAGTCACATTTTCTGTAAAAGCTGCTACGCATCCGGTATCAACCTTGTAGGTCTCACCCGGAGCCAGATCTTTTCTTATAACCGTGCCTCCGATATGAATAAAAGCCAGTCCGTCACCCCTCAGTCTCTGGAGAATAAAGCCTTCACCACCGAAAAGCCCTGCACCCAGTTTGCGGGTAAAAGCCAGTTCCACCTCAATACCTTTAGCAGCGCAGAGAAATGCATCCTTCTGGCAGAGAATACTGCCTCCGAATTTGGAAAGGTCAAGTGGGAGAATTTTGCCTGGGTAAGGAGCTGCAAAAGCTACGTGCCCTTTTCCGGAGCCTTTATGAATAAAACTTGTAATAAAGAAGCTTTCGCCTGTTAAAGCTCTTTTCAGGCCTTTTTTCAGGCCTCCAAAGAGTCCTCCGCCTTCGTTGCCCATACCTGTCTGCATTAGAATTCCGGGCCCCATGTATGCCATAGCTCCAGCTTCTGCCTGAACAGCCTCGCCCGGGTCAAGTTCGATCTCAACGATCTGCATTTCATTGCCAATAATTTCGTAGTCGATATCGTCAGCTATTTTGTAGCCTCCTTATTTACATTAAAATTAAACTACAGGAGAAATTAGAAGTCACATATTTAAAAAGTTTCTTGATGATTAATCTTTGTAAATTAGATAAGTCTACGCAAGTAGACAAGTTCCGAAACACTGTAAGGAATGACAACTTATTTTACGCTCGAAAACAGATAAATAAGTATGAAAAGAGGGGATGAGGAAATAGATTCTGGCTTTGTTGAGCGGCTGGCTGGATTTCTGGGATTTGATGAAGAAAGAGTTCAACACCTTTTTGAAAAAATCTATCTTGCGAGAAATTGGGGGAAACATGACTATTTATTCCGTTTTGACAAGGAGATTTCTCGCATAGAAAGAGGTACGGTACTTTACGAAAAGGGAGACTCGTTTGAAGTAATTATGGGTTTTCCCAAAATCCGGAGAGCTATGGTACTGGACCCCACTCTAAAGAAACATTTCAGCGGGCTTGAGAAGATAACTGTAGAAGAAAAGATGAACGGGTATAATGTCAGGGTTGCAAAAGTAAAAGACGATATCCTGGCAATTACCAGAAGCGGCTATATTTGCCCCTATACTACTGAAAAGGCAAAAGAGAAGCTTGACCTGAAGTTTTTTGATGACTTCCCCGAACTTGTGCTTTATGGAGAAATGCTGGGCCCTGACAACCCCTATGTCCCAAAAGAGATCTACGGCATTGACTCCGTGGAGTTCTATATCTTCGATATTCGGGAAAAAAATACTGGAAACCCTCTTCCAATAAGCAAGAAACACGAAATTCTGGAAGAATATGGTTTTTTGCAGGTTGAATGTTTTGGAGAATTTCCCCTTCATACAGCTGCAGAACAAATTACTAAAATAATCCGGGAACTCGGGAAAAAAGAACACGAAGGAGTGGTAATAAAAGATCCTGATATGATTCTTGCTCCCCTGAAATACACCTCATCCCAGAGCAACTGTTCTGACCTCAGGCACGCCTTCAGGTTCTATAATGAAGCAGGCAGGGACTATATGCTCCCCAGGATTGTTAGAGAGGGGTTCCAGACGGTTGAATGGGACGAAAATGAAGCCGAATTCAAAAAGCGTTATATGCAGCTGGGGGAAAGTATCCTGAGACCCCTGAGAGAGTCTATCCAAAGTGTAAAGAACGGACAGAGGCTCTATGAAGAAGTCAGAATCCGTGTAAAGGACCCGAAAACTGCAACAGAATTCGAGAATTACCTCAAAAGGCTTGGAGTGGATGCTATCTTTGAAGAACCACAGCCTATAGGAAATGAATACCTGATAAACATCAAAAAAATCAATAAAAGCACCAATGATAAAACTCAGGCGATCTGGGAAGGAGAACTCTGGTAATAGGACTCACCTGCTAATAAAGTATATTTTCCAGGTTGTCTCAAAACTATACCTGATCGCACATTTGGGTCAGAAACCCGTAATCTTTATCTTTTTTACAAAACTAAATTCCAGTGTTTCCCATGTTTAGAAAATACGATCAAAAGCAGCAGTTTTTACTTCCATTAAACCTGGAAGATTTTGTTCCTGAAAATCATCTCGCCCGAGTACTAAACGACATCGTAGATGTCGTTGATATCACTGCTATTGAATCCACTTATTCTAAGGAAGGCTGCCCAGCCTATCATCCAATAATTCTTTTAAAAATATTACTTTATGGTTATCTTATAGGCATTAGAAGTTCACGTAAACTGCAACAAATGACTCAAACTGATACTGCATTTATGTATCTGGCAGCCATGCAAAAACCTGATTTTCATACTATTTGTCGATTCCGTTCAACTCACCTTGGTCCTATTAAAGAGATATTTTCCCAGGTTGTCACTTTTTGTAAAGAAATGGATATGATTGGTTCCAGTATCTCGATTGACGGAACAAAGATCAAGGCAAATGCTTCATCAAGACAAAGCAAGAGTTCGGATTCTCTCGAAAAAGAAATAGATCGGATACTAAAAGAGAGTATTGAGACAGATAAGTATGAAGATGAAATTTATGGTGACTCAACACCATATCAGATTCCAGAAGAGCTAGTTGACAAGAAGAAAAGATTAGAGAAGATTAAAAACGCTAAGAAGAAGCTTGATGAAGAAAAGCTGAAAAAAGTAAACATCACAGACAACGATGCTCGAATTATGAAACATAAAGATGGGAGCAAGAAACCTTCATACAACTGTCAGGTTGCTGTTGATGAAAAGGAACAAATTATCGTTGCAGCAGACGTTGTCAACGAAGAAAACGACCTGCATCAAGTAGAACCAATCATACAGAACGTAAAAAATACACTGGGATATAAACCAACAATCGTGCTTGCAGATGCAGGTTATTTTTCATATGAGAATCTGGAATTTTTACAGGAAGAAGGCATTGATGCTTACATTCCTGACAACTACTATAAAGCTGAAAAAGAAGGAAAAACCAGGAAGTTCAGGAAATCTCTTTTTAAATACGACGAAGAAAAAGACTGCTATTATTGTCCTGCTGCTTTTGAAATTCCCTTTTCAAGAATACAAAAGAGGAAAGGTGAGCCTGATTTAAGGTATTATGTCTGTAGCTATTGTTCTCAGTGTGTGTTGAAAAATGCATGTACTGAGAGTGGAAAAAGAACAATAACAAGAGATCCTCGAGAACATTTAATGAAGGATATGAGGGCTAAACTGAACACAGAAGAGGGTACGGAAAAGTATCAGAAAAGAATGTCTACCGTAGAACCTGTGTTTGGACAGATGAAACAGGATAGAGGGTTTAGGGAATTTCTGCTGAGGGGGAAAAGGAAAACAGGAATTGAATTTGTTATGATGTGCACTGTACACAATATAAAGAAAATAGCAGATTTCATAAAAAGACAAGGGAAAAACCTGAAAGAAATGCTGAAAATGATAGTTGGAGGAGAAAGTAAAGGATGGAATAAGGGGAGAATTCAAGCGAGAATGGCAAATACGCTATGTTGAGCTATGAAAATTTACTTTTTCTTGTTGAAATGAAATAAAAATTGAAAGGGCATTACCCAATTGTAGAATTAAAAATGGTTTTGAGACTACCTGTTTCGGTTATTTTTGATATTTTACGATTATTTTTGATATGTTTTGTTTTCCGGATTGATTTCTTTCTCTCATTTTTCTCTTTTTTTTTCTCTTCTTGATAACAGTGCGAAAAGAAATATATTGAAGTATATTAATACCAGTGGCAGCTACAAAGTAGCAAAAGCCGTAGTCTAAAAGTCGCAGCTTTAAAATGAGTAAAGTAAGTTATAGTTTCAAAAAGTTGCTGTTTCAAAAATATTAAACACCATGATCCATTAACATCAAGATTCATTAATATCAGGATCATTAATATCAGGATCATTAATATCAGGATCATTAATATCAGGATTCTGCGCATAAAGATTTGATTAACCTTTAGATTCAATTAACCTGCATTCAAAACACACTCACATTTCCAGATTCTGGAAATACTCTCATACATATCATTTATTTAGAAAACATTAATCCAGAAAGGGGACTCAAAATGGCAAACGTTGCAATTATAGGGACAGAAAAAAGCGGCAGGACCTCCCTTGCCGCAAACCTTGGGAAAAAAGGAACTTCCTCTGATATAACAATGTACAATAATGATAAAGAAGGCCGTAACATGGTTTTTGTGGATGCCCATAGCTACCCGAAAACCCTGAAATCCCTGATTACGGCACTGAATATATCTGACATTGCAGTCCTGTGCATCCCTCCTCAGGGTCTGGACGCCCACACTGGAGAATGTATCATTGCCCTGGACCTGCTGGGCTTTAAACATGGGATCATTGCCCTGACAAGGTCGGACAGCACTCACATGCATGCTATTGATGAACTGAAAGCAAAGTTAAAAGTGATCACTTCAGGGACTGTACTTCAGGACTGGGAATGCATTTCCCTCAATACAAACAAAAGTGCCAAAAACCCTTTTGAAGGCGTGGACGAACTTAAAGCCAGAATCAATGAAGTGGCAGAAAAAATAGAAGCCGAAAACGCAGAACTTAACAGCCTGCCTGCCAGGATCTTTATAGATCACGCTTTCAATGTCACAGGCAAGGGATGTGTTGTCCTGGGGGTTGTAAAGCAGGGTATATCAAAGGACAAAGACAAAACCAAAATTTTTCCGCTTGACAGGGATATCGAAATCCGCTCTATCCAGAGCCATGATGTGGACATCGACAGCGCTCCCGCCGGTACGAGGGTGGGTATGCGCCTGAAAAATGTCCAGGCAAAGGACATAGAAAGAGGCTTTATCATTTCCGATAAAGAAATCGTAACTACCGATTACACTCTGGAATGTACGGTCTCAAAATTCACAAAAAAGATAGAGCCTGCGAGCGTGCTTCACCTTTTTGTCGGGCTTCAGTCCGAACCTGTGCGCGTTGAAAAGATTCTGGTTGACGGAAACGAGGTAGAAGAGGCAAAACCGGGTAGTACCTGTGTACTGGAACTTTCAGGAAACAAAAAGCTTGCCTACAGCAAACAGGACCGCTTCCTGCTTGCGAACCTCGACCTGACTCAGAGATTTGCAGCTTACGGCTTTTCAAAATAATATCTTACAGAAAAAGTCCGGAGAAGGGAAAAACGTGGCTCAGGGGACAGAGAAGACTCTTTACGGGAATGTCTTTCACAGAAATATTTGCTGGCAGCGCTCTTACGAAAGAGTGGAGGGCGAAGAGATCATAATGGCGCTTTACGGCAGCCTTAGAGATGGACTTTATAACAGCCGCCGCTTAAACCTTCCAAACAGGTCAGACTTTCTGGGGATAACAAGAATCAAAGGATATGCCCTTTACTCCCTGGGCCCTTATCCGGCTATCTACTCGGCTGAAAAAGATTCTGTTGTTGCAGAAGTGCGCCGGTTTTCAGGAAAAAAGCAGCTTGAGGTCGCAAAGTCCATTGATTATATGGAACTTTTTGGCGGTTATCACAGGGAATATGTTGACCTTGAAATAGAGCAGCAGAAGGTAAAAGGTTTAATTTATGTTTACGATGAAAAACCCGAAACTGAAGTAATAGAGCACGGAGATTGGATAAAATACCTGAATGAAAAAGGATCATCTGAATAAAGAATCTGAATAAAGAATCTAAATAAAGAACGTAGTGTGGAAGGACCGGAATAAAGAAAAAATAAGAAAATAAAATAGGTGTAAGGCACCAGATTATATCTGTATATTACAGAAAATTGTAACAGAATGTATCTGAATATTACAGAAAATAACAATAGAATATTAGAGGGATCAGAGTATTAGAGGAGATAGAAAAGGAATCAGAATTTACAGAAAACAGAATATTAGAATAACCAGAATATTAGAGGAACCAGAATATTACAGTTTTCTTAAAAACTCAAGGCTTTTGATACCTTCTTCAATAGAAGCCATTTCGGTAACAAAAATTCCTTTGTAATTTGAGAGCCTGTCCATAATATGCTTCCAGTCTATGGTGCCATCTCCAATAGGCAAATGCTCATCTTTTTTCCCCATGTTGTCATGTATATGCACATGGGAAATCCGATTCCCAAGCTGATCCAGGAATTCATCTATAAGTCCAACCGTATTTGCATGCCCGACATCAAAGGTAAAACCAATGTTGTGGCTCCCGACAGCGTCGAGCATCTCCTCCATTTCATCGGGATATTTACCAAAGATCTTCGGAAGGTCTGGCATGTTTTCGACAGCTATCAAGACCCCGAGGTCGGCTGCAAAATCACATAATTCCCTGATGGAAGCAAGGTTTGTCATATAAGCTTGCTGTGGGACCTGCGCTCCATAAGGAGAGAGATATCCTGGATGTACCACAGCGAGGTTCACATAGTTAGAGGCAAGGGTCAGATAATGCTTCATCTGCCTGAGGACTTCTGCGCGGATTGAGTCATTCAAGCCTGCAAGGTTCATATCCGAAAAGGGCAAGTGCAGGGTCAGTTCCAGGCTGGTGGTATCATAAATATTTTTCAGGTTCTGAACGGTTTTACTGCTCAGGCACTGTGACCCCTCCTGTACAATCTCCCAGCCTGTGTACCCGTAATCTTCTAGCGTGTAGGCCCATTTAAACGGATCTTCGACTACCGACCTTGATGAATAACTGATCCTGCTCAGCTGCATGATGTCTATTCAGCCCCTTTAATCAATATTTATTATAAAGCTTCATTATCCAGATCCTGTACTGAACTTTGAGACATTTACTGAACCTTTAGACTTTACTTCTTTTCTAACTTTAGCCCCTTTCCACATAGTCCATTTCCACTTCAGCAACCGGAACTCCTTCTTCGGTAAGAGGCAAAAGCCATTCAAAAAGCCTTTCCATTTCTTCGGAAGAATCTGCCCTGATAGTGACTTCGATGGAGCCTAGAGGTTCTTTTTCAGCAGGAACGCTTGGAATTCCGACAAAAGCCGCCTGTTTGTTGAGCAAAAAACTGACTGAAAGCCCTTCACTGGAAAGTCCTTTATTGAAAACCTTGTTACGGATACTATCTATAATTTGCTCTCTACGAATAAGTCCGTGCAGGGTAAACAGGAGGTCAAGTCCTCCTTCACCTGTGATACGGAAAGAAGGAGAAATTCCCTTTTCGGGCTCTGATGAGCTAAAATTTTCTTTCTGGAGTTCTACCCCTGTAAAAAGCCCTGAAATTGCTTTAATAACCTTTTCAGGATCTTCTGTAGGATATACAGATACTGAAATATTTACACTTATCATGAGTGTACTCCGATTCATATTTAAGTTTTTGATTCTTGAAACGTCATTTATAGAGCTTATTCTTAAATTCTATTCTTGAATATTATTCTTGAATACGTTCTACCAGCTTTTTTCTTTAGATTATTGGGATTATTTGAGATTATTAAAAATTGTTAGAAATTGTTAGAGATTATTGAGGTTATTTGAATTATTTTTCCAGATCAGCCTCTAAATAGTTACTCAAAACGTCTCTAACGTCTTTTCTGAAAGTCTCAAGCGTGAAGTTATTTTCAATTTCTACATTGGAAGCATCTATGGCTTCTCCCATGCCCCAGCTGAGTTCCCTTTCATCTCTCTGGCGAAGGCCTTCGATACTGTTCATATCGTCACTTCTCCCCCTCTTCTGTACCCTGGAGAAGCGTACTTCAATGGGAGCGTAAATGGAAATCAGGATAAAGCCTTTTCCGAATTCCTTCCTGAAACACTCAACTTCAGCAATCCCGCGCACACCGTCCACAACTACAAGTTCCGAGCCTGTTTCTCTTATTTGAGAAATACATCTTCTGGCAACAGCACCCATGCCTTCATGCTTGCGAAGATCTGTTGCAACCATTCCGGTATTGGAATCATTGGGTTCAAGCCCACGCTTCAGTACTTCCTTCCTGATAACGTCACCCATAATTATAACAGGGATCCCCATCTCAGCAGCAATCCTGGAAGCCTCGGATTTCCCAGAAGCTGGCATGCCTACAAACGCAATTATCTTCATCAAAAATTACCTTTTAAATCTGAATACCTGAATTTTAGTTATAAGCTTGAGAGATAAATCTGAATTAGATTCTTAATAAAGTTTTACCTTCAATAAATTTTATCATCAATAATGTTCAGTTTCAATAAAGTTTGAGCTGCTCTCCATAAAAACTCTAAGCTCAATTCAACGAGTTTAGATTACGAACTACTAATTTTGATAAAATTTAAATAAATCACTAATTTTAATAAAACTTGAATAGTACGATATTATGCAGTGTACGATGTGAATGATGCAGATCGTATTGAAATATGATGCCTGAAATACGCATTGGATGTGAACTGCAGCACTATGTATACTCCTAGTCAAACCACAGGATCATATATATTATTTCCTGAAAAACCGAGGATATTTTAAGAATTAAAATCGGACTATTTCCAGAAGAATTGAAGTAAAAAAGTGGAAAGAAGTTCACGAAAGAAGAACTTTTATTAAATCAACTTAGAGAAATCATGATAGAGAAATCAAGACAGAGAAATCAAGAATGTCTGGAAAGGTCAGGCCTCTTAGAGAATCCAAAATATATGGAAAGATCAGCCGTCTTAAAGAATCCAGAATATAGGAAAAGCCGGATCAAAAACTAATCCGCACTTTCCAGGATTTACTCGGTATTAAAAATTATTTAAAAAATGTTTATTTTAAAAGTGTTTACAAGAATATTATGTTGCTAGAACATAATGTTATGAGAACATTTTATTGAACACTGAAGCCTTGAAATCTACAAGGGGTTTAAGTCTGTAGTCTTCAAGAAGTACTTTGCGGGTGTTTTCTACGGGAACACTCAAAGAGATTTCTTTTGTCCTTCCGTAACGTCCTTTGCTTACCACCACAGCATTGACTATCCCGAGCATGTCAAGTTCTGACATCAGGTCAGTAACCCTGCGCTGGGTAAGAATATCCACATCAATGTGATGACAGAGCTGGCGGTAAACATTATACATTTCGCCGGTTGTGACATTTTTGCCTTCTCTTCCCCTGTTTCTGAGCAGGATGATGCTGTAGAGCACAAGCTTGGACTGGGTGGGAAGGGTCCGCACAACTTCCACGACACGGTCGATTTCAATTTTCTCCTGCGCGCGCCTTACATGTTCTTCAAGAACCTGGGGCTGGTTTTCTCTCTCAGCAATTTCTCCTGAAACTCGCAGAAGGTCAAGCGCACGGCGGGCATCACCGTGTTCCTGAGCTGCAAAGGCTGCACAGAGCGGAATTACCATTTCGCCCAGGACTCCGTCATTGTAAGCCATTTTAGCCCTCTGTTTCAGGATATCACTGATCTGTTCAGCATCATAAGGCGGAAAAATAAGTTCTTCTTCGCCCAGAGAACTTTTAACTCTCGGGTCGAGAAATTCCGTGAATTTGAGGTCATTGGAAACTCCAATCATGCTAACCTTGGCTTTCCTTAAATCGGTATTAATCCTTGAAAGATTGTAAAGAACATCGTCGCCTTTTTTTATCAGCTTGTCAATTTCATCAAGAATGATAATAATAACCTGTTCCCTTGAATCGATTGCTTCTTTAAATTTCATAAAGACCTGATCCGTGGGCCACCCGGTCATAGGGACCTCTTCTTCAAAATGCCTGGCAAGGTTTGCAAGAAGCCGATACTGGGTGTCGATCACTTCACANNCACTTACTCTTTCGAGCTCTTTTCCTACATATCTGGTCACTGCGGTTTTTCCTGTCCCTGTTTTTCCGTAAATCAGGACATTTGAAGGAGTTTCTCCCCTGAGCGCGGATACCAGGATGGTTGCAAGGCTGTTTATCTGGTCGTTTCTGTGTAATAACAGATCCGGAGTATAAGAAGGACGAAGGACTTCTTTATTTTTGAAAATTGACTTTCCGTCAAGTAATTTTTCGAACAAGCCGTCTAATGATTGAGCCTTTATCATAATGACCCTCTTAATAAAAGTTATAATATCATGGATTTGTTATAATATCTGGATTTAACGGGTTAGGATAGCCTAACATATAGCTGACATAATATGCAGAGTTATTAATGCAAAGTAAATAAGCCGTTTAAGAAAATACGGTCTAAAGAATGTTTTTCTCTTCTCACTTCAAATACTGCATAGTTAAACTCTACATAGCAAAGATATTTGGGAAGGTTTAACTGCTATTTTTTAAAGTGTTTTTTATTCTCAGTTTCTGGAAATTCTGAAATCCCAAAATATTATTTTTGTATAACCTTAATAAGTGAACATAAATAATAATAGATTCACAGGGGAAGAATGGATAGATAAATGCATGTTTCTTAAAGTTAATGCCTGAAATTTTTATTCAAGGGATACTAATAACACGCTGAAAAGTCAGTTGCGCACTTTAAAGTATCTCTTAATCCCTGATTGAATGTGTATTCGGAATATTCTTTAGCTAAAATTTTAGCTAAAATTTGTATATAAGCATCCAATTTCAGTTCACATTTGCAGTAGATGCAATGGAAGTACACGGTATTAATAGTTATGGTAAAGACCCCTTTGTTTCCACTGGAACAGTTATTTGCCTTAAATATTATACAAAAAAATCAATATCAATAGAGCATGTGAAAATAAAATAAAAAATCAAAAATTTTGTAATTTTTGAAGTCAAGATTTAAATCCTCTTTTTCGCGTGGAGGAAGATAAAGGGTTTTCAAACCCCTTTATTTCCATTGAATGATAAAAAATATTTATAAATAAATAATAATTGAAGTAAACAGGTTCCTGAATCGAAACGAAAGTGGTTGTATTAAAAATGAAAACAGTCTTGATACGAATAACAATTAAGAAAAGAAAAAAATTAATAATAAATAAAAAACAGTTAGGAAGAAAAAAGCAATAT
>LSQX01379137.1_pt1 | contig 39367 bp, 34 predicted proteins | sample 654561 | NCBI WGS metagenome assembly LSQX01 (sample SAMN04489861, study PRJNA283612) | anaerobic digester metagenome | isolation source: 4 biogas reactors fed with cattle manure at either 37C or 55C with and... | place: Denmark: Kongens Lyngby | collected 2014 | reverse complement strand
CGCGTTCTCGTTCTGCTACACCAGAAGTGTTAGAAGAGCGGCGTACTCGCCTGAGACAATTACTTAAACTTGGTAAGGATCGTGGTTATCTCACTTTTAGTGATATTAACGATACGATGTCTGACGATCTTGTTGATACGGATGCGATGGAAAGTATCATCGGTACCTTTGACGAGATGGGTATTAAGGTCTACGATCAAGCACCAAGTGCTGAAGACTTGCTTCTAAGTGATTCTAACCCTATCAGTGATGACGATGATGTTGAGGATGAAGCAGAGGTTGCCTTAACTACAGTCGACTCTGATTTTGGTCGTACTACGGATCCGGTACGCATGTATATGCGCGAGATGGGTCAGATTAATCTTTTGGATCGTGAAGGCGAAATTGAAATTGCTAAGCGTATCGAAGATGGCCTGAAGCACATGGTCATGGCGATTGCTACTTATCCAGCGACCATGATCGAGATTTTATCTTGTATCCAAAAGGTCCGCGATGAGGAAGCTAGCATTGATGATTATGTTGATGGACTGATCAATGACGATGGTGAGGATTACGCTGGTTCTGGTGTAACCGCTGAGGGTGAAGAAGCACAAACAGGTGCGATGAGCAGTAAGCAAATTGAAAACCTTGAAGAGCAGACCTTAGAAAAGTTCGATTTGATTGAAAAATGCTTCAATAAAATGCAAGAAGAAGCAGAGGCCGGAAGAGTTCGTTCAGATGTGTACTTGGAAAATCAAGCACGTATGCTAGAGGAGTTAGTAGGTATTCGTTTTACAGCGAAAATGACTGAAGCCTTATGCGATCAGTTGCGTGACAAGATGCAAAGTGTCCGTACCTTAGAACGTTCTATTTTGTCCACAGTTGTTGACCGTGTTGAGATGCCGCGCTCAGCATTTATTTCTTCTTTTCATGGCAATGAAACAAATCTGGATTGGGTGCATGAGCAATTAGCTAAGAAGCCTAAATATGCAGAGGCGTTAGAGCGTGCTATCCCCGATATACAGGATGATCAGAAAAAGATCCTGGAGATTGAGGAAGAAGTTCAGATGTCAGTTCAAGAGCTTAAAGAAATTAATCGCCGCATGGTTAATGGTGAAAATAAAGCCAAAAAAGCCAAGAGTGAGATGATTCAAGCTAACTTACGTCTGGTGATTTCAATTGCTAAGAAATACACAAACCGTGGTTTGCAATTCTTGGATTTAATTCAGGAAGGCAATATCGGTTTGATGAAAGCGGTAGATAAGTTTGAGTATCGTCGTGGCTATAAGTTTTCAACCTATGCTACTTGGTGGATTCGTCAGGCAATTACTCGTTCAATTGCGGACCAGGCGCGTACTATTCGTATCCCAGTTCATATGATTGAAACGATTAACAAGATGAACCGTATTACCCGTCAGATTTTGCAAGAAACTGGTGCTGAACCTGACCCAGCAACAATTGCTGTGAAGATGGATATTACTGAGGATAGAGTCAGAAAAATCCTTAAGATCGCCAAAGAGCCTATCTCAATGGAAACGCCGATTGGTGATGATGATGACTCGCATTTAGGTGATTTCATCGAAGATACTTCAAACATGTCGCCTGAAGAAGCTTCTACTTATAAATCTATGCAAGAGGTTTTTGACGAGGTTCTTAATTCTCTCACTGAACGAGAGGGTAAGGTACTTAGAATGCGCTTTGGTATTGGTTTGAGCTCTGATCAAACCTTAGAAGAAGTTGGTAAACAATTTGATGTTACCCGTGAACGGATTCGTCAGATTGAGGCCAAAGCTTTACGTAAATTGCGTCATCCAAGTCGTGCTGATAAGTTGAAGAGTTTCTTGGATGGTGATAGTTCTAATTAATATAAAATTAGAAGAAAGGCATGGCCTTCAATAAGTAGAATAAAAGCCGAGTTTGAGTTTGCTCATAACTCGGCTTTTTGATGTTATGTGGAAGATAAACACATGAGTAGAGTAGATTATGACAAAGAATCATGATGTGGTTATGTCGATTAAAGGGATCAGCAAGTCCTATGACAATGGATTTACCGCTTTAAAAGAGGTTAACCTTGATATTAATCGAGGCGAGATCTTAGCTTTGCTTGGTCCTAATGGTGCAGGCAAAACCACTTTAATCGGTATCATTACAGGCTTAGTAAACCCTAGTAGTGGTAGTGTCACTATGGATGGTCTGGATACCCTGAAGCACCAACGGCAGTTGCGTCAAAAAATTGGTCTTGTACCGCAAGAGTTGCTTACAGAGTCATTCGAGACAGTTCTTAATACGGTCAACTTTAGCCGAGGCTTATTTGGTCTTCCTCCAGATCCTGAGTTTGTAGAAAAGCTCTTAAAGGATCTGTCATTGTGGGATAAGCGTGACAATAAGATTCTGAGTTTATCGGGTGGTATGAAGCGTCGTGTCTTGATTGCTAAAGCTTTAGTGCATGAGCCAACAGTTTTATTTCTGGATGAGCCTACTGCTGGCGTTGATGTTGAGTTAAGGCATGATTTATGGCGTATGGTACAAGGTTTATCGCGAAATGAAGGACTAACAGTTATTTTAACCACCCACTATATTGAAGAAGCAGAGGATATGGCGGATCGTATCGCTATTATTAATTCTGGTGAAATAATTTTAGTCGAAGAAAAAGATACGTTGATGCAGCAGTTAGGTAAAAAATCATTGCGTATCGAATTAAAAAAACCATTGTCTGAATTACCAAAAGTTCTTCAAGACTATCCTGTTGAGTTAGTGGAGGAGGGAAATTCCCTGTTATACACTTATCGTGCTACTGATGATAGCGATGAAGATGGTCATAGTCTGTCAGAATTACTCGGTATATTAACGGTCAAGGGAATAGAAATCAGTAATTTATTTTCTCAGAAAAGTAGTCTTGAAGAGATTTTTGTATCCTTGCTTGAGCAGGTGGGATCTTCTGAGCAGGTAAAGCTTGGAAAGTCTTCAGAAGCTAAAAAGAAAATAAAAGAATTCGGTAAGGAAGAAAGATGAATTTTTTAGCGATTAAAGCCATTTACCGGTTTGAAATGGCTCGTGCACTCCGCACCTTTTGGCAAAGTATTTTCTCGCCAGTAATTACTACTTCTTTGTATTTCATCGTTTTTGGTGCTGCCATGGGATCACGTATTGGCGAGATTTCTAATGTCAGCTATGGCGCTTTTATTGTACCTGGACTATTAATGATGTCTTTGCTTGGACAGAGTGTTACTAATGCAGCCTTTGGTATTTATATGCCACGATGGAATGGTTCAATCTATGAAATATTATCTGCACCGATTAATGCCATTGAAATTATTATTGGCTATGTAGGAGCAGCCGCTAGCAAAAGCATTGTGTTAGCAATTTTGATACTGATTACAGCGCGAGTTTTTGTTGATTATGAGATTCAACATCCTGTCTGGATGGTCGCTTTTTTATTATTAACTGCGATCAGTTTTAGTATGTTTGGTTTTATTATCGGTCTTTGGGCGGATAGTTTTGAAAAGTTGCAAGTGATTCCTTTAATGGTTTTAACTCCCTTAACTTTTCTAGGAGGTGCCTTTTATTCGATCGATATGTTGCCTGGTGTTTGGAAAAATATCGCTCTTTTAAATCCTGTGGTGTATTTAATTAGTGGTTTTCGTTGGAGCTTTTATGGAGTATCTGATGTTAATCACTTATTAAGTCTGGGTATTATCCTTGGATTATTAGCACTTTGCGTTATCTTGGTAGTGATTATTTTCCGTACAGGTTATAAGTTACGTCCGTAGTCGCTTTTAAGAGCTGATACAAAAAAGCCGGTAAACAGTTTTCTGATACCGGCTAAATTTTTGTCCAATTAAAACATTATTTAATGTCTTCTTCTCGACGTAGATGTGGGAAGAGTAAGACGTCACGGATACTAGGGCTATCAGTCAATAACATCATGAGACGGTCAATGCCAATCCCACAACCGGCAGTTGGAGCCATACCGTATTCTAAAGCACGAATATAATCTGCATCATAGAACATGGCTTCTTCATCACCAGCGTCTTTAGCCTCAACTTGAGCGAGGAAGCGTTGTGCTTGATCTTCAGGATCATTTAACTCGGAGAAGCCATTAGCCATTTCACGGCCGGTAATAAATAACTCAAAGCGTTCTGTAATTTCGGGATTGTCATCAGAGGCACGTGAAAGAGGTGAAACCTCAGCTGGGTAGTCAATGATGAAGGTGGGATTCCATAATTTACTTTCAGCAGTTTCTTCAAATAGAGCTAATTGTAGCGCCCCCAAACCTGCACGACCTAGGACTGGACCATCGGCTTCAGCGCCAAGAAACTTTCTCAACTCCTGACGAACAAAGGCTTCATCTTGCAACTGAGCTTCGCTATATTCTGGAGCATGCTTAAGAATAGCTTCAACAATAGTTAGGCGCTCAAAAGGCTTGGATAAGTCTAATTCTTGACCTTGATATTCAAGAACTTGAGTGCCTAAGGTGCGTTGTGCAATTTCGCGAATAATGTGTTCGGTGAATTCCATAATCCATCGATAGTCGCGATAGGCTGCGTAGAACTCCATCATGGTGAATTCAGGGTTGTGGCGTGGACTGACACCCTCATTGCGGAAGTTTCTATTTACCTCATAAACACGGTCAAAGCCACCGACAATTAAACGCTTCAAATACAGCTCTGGTGCGATACGCAAGTACATATCCATGCCTAGCGCATTGTGGTGAGTGATAAATGGCTTAGCGGCTGCACCACCAGGAATAGGCTGCAACATAGGCGTCTCGACTTCCATGAAGCTATTTTCAGTCATGATGTCGCGTAAAGCGGTCATTGCCTTACTACGTGTCTTGAAGGTGTTGCGCGTTTGTTCGTTCATGATTAAGTCAACATAGCGCTGACGATAGCGTATTTCCTGATCAGATAAACCATGGAACTTATCAGGAAGAGGGCGTAGTGATTTAGAGATGAGGCGCAAAGAGCTTGCATTAATGGAAAGTTCACCGCGATTAGTTTTAAAGACGCGACCTTCTACAGCAAGGATATCGCCGATATCCATGTGTTTAAACTCTTCGTAGACTTCTTCACCGAGATTTTTTTTGTCTAAGTAAATTTGGATGCGACCTGTAGCATCCTGAAGGGTGGCGAAGCTTGCTTTACCCATAACGCGTTTAAGCATCATACGACCAGCAATTTTAGCAGAATTAGCTTGTGGGTCTAAGGTTGCTTTATCCAGTTCACCGTAGGCATCATGCAAGTTAGCAGCAAAGTCCTCTGGGACAAAGTCATTAGGGTAGGCTTGGCCTTTTTCGCGAAGCTGATTTAATTTATTACGGCGTTCCGCAATTAAATGGTTCTCATCAATGCTGACTTCAGCTGCGCTATTTTCTTGTTCTGACATAATTAAATTCCTTGTTTTAGGCTGGCCTCAATAAAAATATCTAAATCTCCATCCAGCACTTTCTGTGTGTTTGATACCTCGACTCCTGTTCTTAAGTCCTTGATACGACTCTGATCCAGAACATAGGAACGAATTTGGTTGCCCCAGCCTACATCGCTTTTAGAGTCTTCCTGTGCTTGTAGTTCACTTTGACGCTTTTGCATCTCGAATTCATACAGTTTTGAGCGTAACATCGACATGGCTTCAGCCTTATTACGATGTTGAGAGCGATCGTTTTGACACTGCACTACAATACCGGTTGGATTGTGTGTGATGCGTATGGCGGAGTCTGTCTTGTTGACGTGTTGACCACCAGCGCCACTAGCACGGAAGGTGTCGATGCGTAAGTCAGCAGGATTAATTTCGACTTCAATTGAGTCGTCGATCTCAGGATAAACATAAATACTTGCAAAGGAAGTGTGACGACCTTGTGCTGAGTCAAATGGGCTTTTGCGAACTAAACGATGAACACCTGATTCGGTTCTTAGAAAACCGTAGGCATATTCGCCCTCGATTTTGAGCGTAGCGGATTTAATGCCAGCAACATCACCATCCGATTCTTCGAGGATTTCAGTTTTAAAATCTTTGTCTTCACAGTATCGTAAGTATTGACGCAATAACATTGATGCCCAATCTTGGGCTTCAGTACCACCTGCACCTGCTTGAATATCTAGGAAGCAGTTTAAGGGATCGGCTGGATTAGAGAACATGCGTCTGAATTCGAAGTCCTCAATGATTTTCGTGTACTCTGATGTACTTTGCTCGAGGGCAATGAAGGCATCCTCGTCATTTTCATCAATAATTAACTCGAGCAGTTCTTGGCTATCTTGTAAGTTGGTTCGGAGCTCATCTAGGACTAAGACCACATTATCTAGGCTCTTTTTTTCTTTACTAATGGCTTGTGCTTGCTCAGGATTGTTCCAGAGCTCAGGATTTTCGAGCTCTAAATTAACGACTTGTAAGCGTTGCCACTTACTATCGTAGTCAAAGATACCTCCTTAGGCCATCTTCTCGTTCCATCAGATCTTCAATATCTGCAGCCAAACTATTTTGTCTTTCGGCTTCCATGAATAATTCCTTTAAATTTAAAATAAGTAATATATTTTGAACTCCCTATTTTACAAGGTTTTAAACTTGTTTTGGCAAAAGCGAGAGGCTTTAAAACTCAAGGGCCCGAAGGTGTGGTAGATATATTCCTATAGGCGCCACCTACCGTGCCAACCATCTCGTCTAACGCTCCTCGGGGGTTAGGGTGAGCGCATGATGCAATGAACAGAGCTGTACAAAGCATTAGCAGTAAATAGATTTTTTTCATTAACTGTGGTCCGTGCTAAGGTCTAGCATACTTGTTGCGTGATGTTTAGAGCTCTGTCGGGTCAAAAGCTTCAGCATGTCGTATGAGGAATTGTACATTGACTTGACCATTCCACTCATTGGCTTGGAGCTCATACACAACGCGCGCCATCTCGGGCAGAGGTTCATTTTGGTTAAACCAGATAGCATCATATAGCATTTGATTTTTTTCTAACCGTAACTTTAAGTGTTTGTCTTTTAAAATGCGTTGCGAGTGTACTAAAAAAACATCACTAAAGGTGGGTGGCGGAAAACCTGCTCCCCAAACTTGCTCTTCCAGTAAATAAGCTGTTCTAGTGGTTACTTCGTTGCTTAGTAGGGGGCCGTCTGTTTCGATGATAGAGTCAAAATTGCTTTTACCTGTCATGCTGATAATTGCTTCGTGTAAGGCTTGTTTGAATAGTTCAAAGTTCTCACGATGAATGCTTAACCCAGCCGCCATGGCATGGCCACCAAACTTTAAAATCAATTCGGGATGGCGTTTAGATACCAAATCTAGTGCATCACGCAAATGAACATCAGGGATGGAGCGTCCTGAACCACGTATTTCATTATCATCCCCAGGGGCAAAAGCAAATACTGGTCGCCAGAACTTTTCCTTTAAGCGTGAGGCGACAATACCCACGACGCCCTGATGCCATTCGTCTTCGTAAACACAAATAGAGGCTAGGGGTTGTGGATTTTGCTCTTCCTCTAAAGCAAGAGTCTCAAGCGCCTGTTCACTCATTTCATGTTCAATATGGCGACGCTGCTGGTTGATGCGGTCTAACTCTTCTGCCAATTGCATAGCCTCGTCTTCATCTTCAGTAATCAGACAACGAATACCAATACTCATGTCCGCTAAGCGGCCTGCTGCATTAATTCTAGGACCAATTCTAAAGCCTAAATTACTTGTGCTTGCAGTAGAAAAAGGCGTGCCAGAGACCTTAAAAAGAGCTCGAATGCCGGGGCGCATCAGGCCTTTACGCATACGTTCTAGGCCACGAGTTACAAGAATGCGGTTGTTAGCATCTAATTTGACGACGTCGGCTACTGTACCCAAAGCTACTAAATCAGCTAGTGTATCTAAGCGTGGTTGATTGCCATTATCAAAGCGGCCACGCTTTTTGAATTCTGCACGTAAGGCCATTAATAAATAGTAAATGACTCCTACGCCCGCAAGGTTTTTTGAAGGAAAATCACAGTCTTCCTGATTCGGATTAACAATAGCCAAAGCATCAGGTAATTCATCGCCAGGCAGGTGGTGATCGGTAACAATGACTTCAATTCCGTGTTGTCTAGCATAATTAACACCATCAACACTGGCAATGCCATTATCAACCGTGATGATTAAATCAGGTCGTTGACTTGAACGAGTAAGGATGATATCGATGACTTCAGGTGATAAACCATAGCCCGTTTCAAAGCGATTAGGGACCATGAAATCAACCTGAGCACCCATTGACCTTAGCCCGCAAATGGCTACTGCACAAGCTGTCGCACCGTCACAGTCATAGTCAGCCACAATTAAAAGCTTTTTATTTTCTTCTATGGCATCTGCCAAGAGTGCTGCTGCTTGTTGATTTTGGTTGAGTTTCAATGGGTGAATCAGACGATTCCAACGATAGTCTGTTTGTTCTGCATCCTGTACGCCACGCGCTGCAAATAGGCGGGCTAATAAGGGGTGTAGGCCACTATTTTCAAGTTGTTCTGAAATATCAGGATCTGCTTGACGTTGTTTAATTATGACTGATGCCACCATGATTTCCAATCTGTAGATTTTTTAAAACTAGCTAATGTTCGCTCCAATAAGCCTAGCGGCTCTAATTTAATTAGTTGGTCGTAACCTGCCAATAAGAAGCGTGTGTTTTTGTTTGTGCTTTGTTGTGTACCACGAAAGAGTATGTTTGACTCAGGCTCTGCGGTGTCCTCACCTGGTGTTAGGCTAGAAAACGGGTTTTTAGCTTTTGCAATCGCTTCTGCTCGACTCTGGTGATATTGTGGACTAAGCACTGTCTGGATATCGTTTTCGAGTTGAGGTAACAAATCTAACCAAAGCCCCCAGTTTTCGCTACGATATGCATCCTCTAGTGTATCAATGATGGCATAAGGGTAGCGAGGTGAGGCTTGAATTTGCTTGGGATGAACGCCACCGTATATCCATGGACTGTTGATTTCTCGTAAGCCTTGTTCTTTGCGTGAGAGGTTAACGGGTAGTTCATGCCAAAGCATTTGGATTTCATTGAGTAACTGACGTAAAGCCTTATTTTCATTTTCCTTAGGCCAATAGTCGTGTAGGGCTTGATAAGATAAGATATTGGGCGAAGCGATGCTGCCAGCAAAAGATTGGGGCAGACTGAGCACCCAATGATCATTATTTATCGCGATTAATTTAATTTCTTTTTCGGCAAATAAATATTTGACTGCTTCAAATAATGCTAAGCTTTGCTCTTTAGTAATTTGCAATTCATGGCTAGGGAACAAGCGAGTGCTTTGAAAGTCTACATGTATATTGCATAGTGCTAAAGTGTAAATGCCATAATTATCATCTGTCTTTTTATTTTGATAATCAAGCACGGGAAGGGCGTCAACATAGCGTTGGCCTGCGATGGGGCTAAACTCTTGTTGTTGCACCTGATAGTATTCAGCTGGAGTGCAGCCGATCAATTCGCTATCTAATTGATGTAACGTGGGTTTGTGTTGTTGTAGGCGCTTTATAAAGGCTGAGTCTTGAGGAATCTCTTTGATTAGAGCCTCAGCTATGCGCTTTGGTGGCAGTGCACCGGTAATTATAATTTCCATCGTAATATTGTAATAGTTAACGCAGTATAAAGGTTTAAAGTGTTTAAAACACCTTATGAATTATGGATCGGTATCCGTTATGCCGGTCTCACTCGATCACGAGGTCGAGGAAAGCGCCGTGATGGCTTTGTTTCCTTTGTTGCAGGCAGTTCGATGGCTGGTATCGCCTTAGGTGTGGCTGCCCTGATTGTCGTGATGTCGGTGATGAATGGTTTCCAAGTACAAGTCCGTGATCGCATGTTATCAGTTATTCCACACATACAGGTATTTCAGGCCAATGTTGATGCAGTAACTGGTCTCGACCGATGGGAAGAGATAGCTAGTATTGCTCAGGAAAACTCTCAGGTCGTTGGTGCCTCAGCCTTCGTATCATCCAGCGGTATGCTTAGCCGAGGTGATGTACTGCGTGGTGTGGAGATACGCGGCATCGATCCAGCCAATGAGCATCAAGTATCCGATCTGCCTGAGCAAATGATCCAAGGTGATTTAAGTACTTTGCAAAAAGGTACTTTTAACATCGTTCTGGGACGCTATCTGGCCAATATGTTGGGTGCCTATGTGGGAGATACTGTTATTTTAATGGCACCACAAGGCTCGATCAACCCATCGGGCTTTTCACCGAGAATGCGTCAGTTTACAGTATCCGGTATTTTTTCATCTGACCACTATGAGTATGACTCGTCGATGGCCTTTGTTAGTGTGGGGGATGCGGCAGTTCTGTTTAGAGATAAGGGGCTTGCAGGGGCTCGTTTGCGCATTACGGATATGCTTGATGCTCAGGATGTTGCTCAGCAACTAGCAATTTCTATGCCTCCAGGCTTATTAATTAGGGACTGGACTCAGGATAACCGTACTTGGTTTGCTGCAGTTAAAGCTGAAAAACGCATGATGTTCTTGATATTAACCTTGATTGTAGCGGTAGCTGCTTTTAATTTGCTTTCATCTTTAGTGATGGCTGTTAAAGATAAGCAATCGGATATTGCCATTTTACGTACACTTGGCGTGAGCCCTTTTTCCATTGCTAAAATCTTCTTAGTTCAAGGCTCCTTGATTGGTATTATTGGCACCTTACTAGGCGTTGGCTTTGGCTGCTTAATTGCCTACAATATTGAGGTCATTATTCCTGCGATAGAGAAGTTGTTTGGGATCCAGTTTTTAGATCCAAGTATTTATTTTATTACTCAATTACCTTCAGAGCCGGTGCCTGGCGATATCTTAGTGGTAGCGGTTGTTTCACTGGTGCTTTCTTTATTGGCAACGCTTTATCCGAGTATTCGGGCTTCTCGTTTACAGCCAGCGGAGGTATTACGTCATGACTAATCAACAAGTGGTGGTGGCTAAGGATGTCACAAAAATTTATCACGATGGTACGGATGAATTGCAAATTCTGAGCGGGGTTAATATTTCCGTCGATTTAGGCGAGATGTTGGCGATTGTCGGTGCTTCAGGTTCTGGTAAAAGTACGTTATTACATATACTTGGATTACTTGATGAGCCGACTTCCGGTGAAGTCTTGATTGACGGCCAAAGTAGTGTGAGTCTGTCAGAAAAAGACCGTAGTTCTATTCGTAACGGAAAGCTTGGTTTCGTCTATCAATTTCATCATTTGTTGCCTGAGTTTTCAGCTTTGGATAATGTAGCGATGCCTCTCATTGTACGTCGTGTGGCTCGTCAGGACGCTCGTGAGCAGGCTGCCGAGGTGCTAGAAAAAGTGGGTTTATCAGAGCGGATGATTCATAATCCTAGTCAGTTATCTGGTGGTGAGAGGCAACGAGTGGCACTTGCCCGTGCCTTAGTCACCAAGCCTTTGTGCTTGCTCGCCGATGAGCCCACAGGTAATCTAGATAGTAAGACCGCAGCTCATATGTTTGACTTATTAGTTCAAATACGACAAGATTTTAATACGGCCTTTATTATCGTTACTCATGATCAGAAACTCGCTGATTTAGCCGATCGACAGTTAATCATGGAGCGTGGAGTTTTGTCTACAGGCCATTAATATTTTATAGTTTTTACTGCTATGCTAATAGATAGTCATTGCCATTTAGACGATGCTGTATTTGATGAAGACCGTGAGGAAGTCATCAAAAGAGCACAGGATGCTGGAGTGCAGGCTATCGTGATTCCGGCGGTAGCCGCTGTCAATTTCTCAAGTGTGCGAGCTTTAGCGCATCAGTTTGAAGGCGGTTTTTATGCGCTCGGCATTCACCCGATGTATGTGCATCGTAGTGATTTTAAGGATTTAGAGCTATTAGCAGAGCTAGTCCAGAGTGCCTTGGATGACCCTCGATTTATAGCAATTGGTGAAATTGGTCTTGATTTTTTTGTTAAAGACATTGCCCATGGTGAGGAACGTGAGAAGCAAGAGCACTTCTTTATAGAGCAGTTAAAGCTTGCTCGACGTTATGATTTACCGGTGATTTTACATATTCGACGTTCTCAAGATATTATTTTGAAGTATTTACGTCGTTATGATGCCTTGAGTGGGATTGCTCATGCTTTTAATGGCAGTGAGCAACAGGCTGATCAGTTTATAGAGCTAGGCTATTTATTGGGCATGGGCGGAGCTATGACTTTTGATAGAGCGAAGCAAATTCGTCGTCACGCAATCAAATATGATTTATCACATTACGCTTTGGAGACTGATTCGCCGGACATGGCTCCGAGTTGGTTAGCTTCGCATTCTGCACGTAACACACCAGAGCAGATTCGACGTATTGCAGAGGTATTGGCTGAGTTAAGAGGACAGAGTATTGCGGAGATTACACAGCAAACTGGGGAAAATGTATTAAACATCTTCCCCAGAATGAAAGGCTTGTCCATTAAGTCTTGAGACTTACCATGTACTGTTTTAGTACATGTGCAATCCACCATTGATGGCAAGGTTAGCGCCTGTCATAAAACCGGCACTTTCAGAGCAAAGATAAGCAACTAACTCGCCAATCTCTTCTGGTTTACCTAAGCGACCCATAGGGATTTGTGGGACGATTTGCTGTTCAACGATTTCTTGTGGCATTGCAGCAACCATCTCGGTCATGATGTAGCCAGGAGAAACAGTATTTACAGTGATGCCCTTAGAGGCAAACTCTAAAGCTAATGTTTTACTAAAGCCGTACATGCCGGATTTGGCTGAGGAGTAGTTCGCCTGACCAAATTGACCCTTACTGCCATTGACCGATGAAATCGTTACGATACGACCCCACTGGGACTCAAGCATATCTTCAATGACTTGTTTGGTGACGTTGAAAACTGAGTCTAAGTTAGTGCGAAGTACGGAATCCCATTCTTCTTGAGACATTCTACGGAAAGAACGGTCTTTAGTGATACCTGCGTTGTTGACTAAAATATCTACTTTAAAACCGTCACCATGAATTTTTTCAATCATCTGCTGACAAGACTCAAAACTAGATACATCTACTGGATAGGCTTTAAAATCATAGCCTTGTTCTTTTTGTTTAGCTAACCATTCATCAGGGCTATCACTAACGTAGTATGTGACTAGTACTTGATGACCACGATCTGCTAATGATTGAGCAATTGCAGTACCTAAGCCACCGATACCGCCGGTAATTAACGCCGTTTTTTTGTTTTCCTGTGTCAAAGCTTTTCTCCCATAGAGGTTAAGGAATTTCCCTTTCGGGTTTGTATATTAGCAATAGTAACAATAAAATGTGAAGCTTATGTTGCACTGCACTAAATTTCTGATTGAAGACAGGGCATAAACTCACCACTATCCGGATCTCTGTAATATAAAACGCCGGTAGCAATACCAAAATATGCGCCGTGGAGTGTTAAATCACCATTGTCGACACGTTCCTTGACGCTAGGGAAAGTCAATAGATTTTTTAGGCTGTGCTCAACTACACCCATCTCAATAGTACGCAGCCAAGAATTTAAGCCCTCTGAGGATTCGGGGCGTGGGCCTGCATTTTCAACAACAGGTTTAATTTGTGACATCCACTGACCAATAAAGTCACTTTTACTGAGTGGTGGGATTTGATTGGCATAAGCTCTGACGCCGCCACAGCTAGCATGCCCTAAAACCACAATATGACGGACCTTTAGGGCATTGGTAGCATATTCAATAGCAGCAGAAGTACCGTGTAACGTACGACCAACCCCCGATTTTTCACTTTCATTTGGGGGAACTAGGTTAGCAATATTTCTAATGACAAAAATTTCTCCCGGGCCGGCACCAAAAATAATCTCTGGAGCTACGCGAGAGTCGCCACAACTAATGACCATGATTTCAGGGAGTTGACCGCGTTCGCCTAGTTGCTTGTAAAGGTGGCGTTCTTTTTCCATACGGCCGTTCATAAAATCGTTATAGCCGTTTAATAACCTTTGAGGAAACATAATTATTATTAGTAAAGTTTAAAACATATGTATTTTACACCGCAGCGCACAAATACTCTTGTGAAAATTTCGAATACATAGACAAAAACAGCGCATTGTTTATTTAGATCAAAAAAATGCTTTAACTTCACTTTTATGAGGGGTTTAGCGTGATTAGAAATTATGGGCTTTTGGTTTGTGATTTGTTTGTCAATGATTGCAGGTGTAGTTAGTTTGCAGCAACTGACGGTGTTACCTAGTTTGAGTGATTTGCTTCTATTGCAATTGTTTTGTGTAGGGGGCATTTTTTGCTTTCATTATTTTAATATAACTAGGCTTCGCTTTAAGACTTGTCTTCGCTTTGTTTTTTGTTGTTTATTAGCATATTTATTGGGGATGACTTACGCCACGTGGCGTGGAGAGAATAGGCTTATTGATCAGCTGAGTCTTCAGCACGACGATAAGGTGTCACGTTTAGTGGTCGAAGTTAGCGATTTAGTTAATTATGGTGATGATTATTTGCAATTTGACGCGCGAGTGCTAGCTTCCAAGCCAAATTCCGGTATTCCGACTCATATCAGAGTGCGTTGGTCTTTTGGAGGCTTTGCCAGTCCTTATAAAAAGCCTCCCCCTTTAAGTGAACCGATGCCTGAGATAAAGCCTGGAGAAATTTGGGAGTTTTCTGCTCTTTTGAGACGTCCCTACGGTAGCTTTAATCCGGGGCAGAGTAATATCTTGACTTACCGATTTGCTAATAATCACAGAGCAATCGCTCAGATTAAGGGGCAACCTATACGTATAGCTGAACGAGGTGATTGGACATGGTCAATCCAAGTAGCGCGACTGCGTCATGCAATACGAGCTCAATTAAATCCTCATCTATCGGATAAGCGCTACGGCTCTGTGATGATTGCTTTAGTGATGGGAGATCAAGCAGCAATTTCTCAAGAAGACTGGGTTTTATTCAACCGGAGCGGTTTAACCCATCTAGTTTCTATTAGTGGTACCCACATTACTATGCTTAGTTCTTTGGCTAGTTTGTTGAGTTTTTTGTTATGGCGGCGTTGTGGTTTTGCTGGTAAGTTATTTGCTGATCGTATTGCTGCACAGCGTTGGGCTAGTGTGGTGGGGATTTTGGTTGCATTTTTATATTGCAATATTGCAGGCTGGGGAGTCCCTGCACAACGTAGTTTTTTTATGTTACTGATATTTTTTGCTAATTATGCATTAGGATTGCAGTGGTCCATTCATATGGTTTTAACCGTGGCTGCTTTGGTTGTACTTTTACTTGATCCCTGGGCTGTTTTAAGTATCGGTTTCTGGTTATCATTTGGCGCCATGCTAGTTTTAATTATGTTATTAAAAGAGGTTTCAAAAGCTGAGGGATTAAAAAATAAGTTGATATTTGGAATACGCTCTTGGGCTAAAGCCCAATTTGCTGTATTTGTTGGATTGGCTCCTTTGTTGGCTTTGTTATTTAATCAGGTATCACTCATTTCACCTATTGCTAATGCTTATGCCATTTTTTTTATTGGTACGGTGGTTACGCCTGGAAGTTTGTTATTAGCACTTAGTAGCCAATTTGATAGCTTGGCTTATTTCACTGATTTTTTAGCCAAGGTAGTCCATTATGTGCTGTTATTAAGTCTAGAATTAACCGCTAAGCTTGCAGCATGGCGCTATGCATTACTGGATATAAGGAGTCTTTCCATCTGGGCGGTTGTTTTATCATTATTTGCAATATTTAATTTATTTATTGCAAAGTTTTCTCGATGGACTGTATTTTCTTTATTGTGGTTATTGCCTATTTTTATGGGAGTTAGTGCAAAGCAACAATTAAAAGATGGGGAGTGGCAGCTTACTGCTTTAGATGTGGGACAGGGTAGTGCCATTTTAATAAAAACAAGAGATCATAATTTGTTGTTTGATGTGGGTCCACGTGTTTCTTATGATAATGAAGCTAGTAATAAAGTCATTATTCCTGTATTGAGAGCTTTAGGCATTGCTTACCTTGATTACGTTGTTGTTTCTCACAGTGATTTAGACCATGTGGGTGGTTTTTCTGAGTTAATTAGTCAGATACCTGTTGGTCAAGTTGTTAGTTCGTTTAGGTTAGACTCTTGGCTTAGCAAAGAAGAAAGCATTTTTGCTAAAGATTATACTCCCTTGACCCCTAAACTAAAGGCTGAAGCTTGTATGGCTGGTGTTCAGTTTGAGCTTGATGGCGTGAGTTTTAGCTTTATTTGGCCACATGCGGAGGATATTTTACCTTTAGCCGCTAAAAGTAAAAATGAAGAGAGTTGCGTGTTGTTAGTCCAAGGGCGTCACCACCAGCTCTTACTGACGGGTGATATTGACCAGTCAGTAGAAAATCAACTTTTGAGGTCTATGTCTTTGCCGAAAGTTGATGTGGTCGTAGTAGCACACCATGGGTCCAAAACTTCCTCTTCTAAAGCCTTCATCAATCAGGTTGAAGCAAAAATAGCGATTGCTCAGGCAGGACATTACAATCGATATAGGCACCCAGACATTGAGGTTAGTGAACGATGGCGAGCTGCCGGCAGCAGTTTTTATGACACGGTTAGTGATGGTGCAGTGTCAGTTCACTCAACAGCATTTGGTTTGTTGCAACGCAGCGAAAAAGCTCAAAAAAAGCGCTATTGGCACTAAAATAGTATAATGCAGTTCCCATTGTTTGAGTCTTCAAGCCCATAAAGTATCATAGGATAAGTAATTGAAAAATAAGAATTTCATGAGCGTTGATTTACATTGCCATTCTACTGTTTCTGATGGTGTCTTGGCACCTGAAGAAGTAGCAAGACGTGCCTACAATAATGGTGTTAGGCTGTGGAGTCTGACTGATCATGATGAAACATCTGGTCAAGCCAAAGCAAAAAAAACAGCACAAGAATTAGGAGTAGATTACATTACGGGTATTGAAATCTCGGTAACATGGCAGGATCGGACCTTGCATTTAGTTGGTTTGAATTTCGACCCTGATAATAAGGTTTTAAATGATGGGCTGTTGGCAATTAGAGCCGATCGTGATAGTCGCTCTTATAAGATTGCTGAGAGGTTTGATGAGTTAGGAATACCAGGGACTTATGAAGGTGCTTTGCGCTTAGCTGATAACCCAGAATTGATTAGTCGCTCGCATTTTGCTCGTTATCTGGTTCAAGCAGGTCATTGTAAGAATATGCAAGAGGTGTTCGACCGTTATTTGAGCGATCATGGCCCTGCTAATGTTGCGATGGAGTGGGCCTCCTTACCTGAAGCAATGAGCTGGATTAAGGAGGCAGGAGGAGTGTCCATAATCGCGCATCCAGGGCGTTATAAGTACTCACGCAGTCAGTTCGTTGATTTGTGGCGTACGTTTAAAGCCTTAGGCGGAGAGGGGATTGAGGTAGTCACAGGTTCACATAACCCCGATCAATACTATCAATATGCTGATGTTTGCAGACAATATGGTTTTTTTGCTTCAGCAGGTTCTGATTTCCATAGTCCGACAGAAAGTCGTTTGGATCTTGGAAAGCTACCCCCGTTGCCTTCAGGAATAACACCTATCTGGCATCATTTGGGTTATAGCCAGTACTGATTAATGGTATATCTATCTCTATATTTAAATTAATTGAGTTTAGTTATGAGTAAGGCCTTTGTTAAAGAAGATAGCAATTCGAATGATGATGATTTGAATATTGAGGGTTTATCTATCCCTCCTGGATCAAAAAATTATATTACGCGTATGGGTTACGACAATATGCGAGAAGAGCTATCAAATTTAGTTAATAAAGAGCGTCCCGATATGGTTAGTATCGTATCTTGGGCCGCTTCTAATGGCGATCGTTCGGAAAACGGTGATTATATCTATGGTAAAAAACGCTTAAGAGAGATAGATAGACGCATTCGTTTTTTGACTAAACGCCTTGAAACAATAGAGGTCGTTGATACTCATCTGCAGACTAACCGAAATCAGGTGTTTTTTGGTGCAACAGTCGAATATATTAATCAAGAAGGTGAGGAGTTTAAGGTTACCATCGTAGGTATTGATGAGGCTGAACCACTGGCTGGACAAATTAGTTGGATTTCACCTGTAGCACGTGCTTTGATGAAAGCGAGAGAGGGCGATATAGTCTATGTTAATACTCCTTTAGGTAAGCAGGAGCTTGAGATTCTTGAAGTGAGTTATCCTGAATACTAACTCTTTAAATTATATTTTTATTTAATTTATATAATTTGTTAGTCTGAGTACGCTACAAGCGTTATTATATTTTATCAAAGTAGGACGACCTCCCTCATTTTGAGGTAATTACGACCAGGACGGCCTGGCTTCCTTATGTTGGAGGGGCTATGCCTTGGGTCTATCTTTTTATCGCAGGATTTCTTGAGATTGTGTGGGCTTTTACGATGAAGCAATCACACGGCTTTACTCGCTTGGTACCATCTCTTGTCACACTTGTTGCGATGGTTGCGAGTTTTGGCTTACTTGCTATTGCCATGCGGTCTATTCCTCTTGGTACCGCATATACTATTTGGACAGGCATAGGAGCAGTTGGTGCTTTTTTAGTCGGTGTTATCTTTTTAGCAGAACCCATCAATAGTATGCGGATTATTGCGGCTCTGCTTATCGTGAGCGGACTGCTTCTGATGAAGCTATCTAGTAGCTAATGGGTGTGTTTAATCATATAAAATAAGGCTTGTCTTATGTATTACCACAATACTTTGCCTTTTGAATATGAATTCATTATTATGATTCAAGTGATATTGAGAATCACTCTTGATGTTCATATTTTATGGGGATATGATGACAAAATTAGCAAAACTTTTATCATTTTTTACCGCGTTGGCTGTGTCAACACAACTCATGGCCTTTGAGCTAAAGCATAGTGAGGGAACGATTAAACTCGATAGTACACCAGAGAGAATCGTCAGTTATGATCTTGCAATTGTGGATAGTTTGAACTTCTTGGGTGTTGATGTAGTTGGGATGCCTGATGTGCATTCTCGTGAAGCATTTGCTAAGTATGCAGAGGTTAAGGCGGCGGGTACTATGTTTGATCCAGATTATGCTGCTCTTGGTGAGTTAAAACCTGACCTTATTTTTGCTAGTCGTCGTACTGCTGCCAAGCAAGAAGAACTCACTAAGGTTGCGCCAGTAGCCTATTATGAGGTAAATAACTTCAAGTTTTTAGAGGATTTCAGAGCCAATAATTTAAATCTTGCTAAGGCTTTTGATAAAGAAGCAGAAGCTAAGGCAAAGATTGCTGAAATCGATGCCGATCTGGAAAAACTACAGGCATTAAATATAAATCGCACAGCAGTTTTTATGATGGTTTTTGATAATGGTCGTATTGCACCACAAGTACAAGGTGATCTTTTTGGATTTACCTATGATGCTTTTGGTTTGACTCCTGTATTAGAAGCGCGTAATCCTGATGTCCCAAGACCTCCTCGTCCTAAGCCTGGTAGCCCAGAGGCACAAGCCGCGGCTGAGGCTAGAGCCAAGCAAGTTTCTGATATCGCTAAAGCCAAGCCGGATTGGTTAGTTGTTTTTGACCGTGGCCAATTGAGTGGAGCTGAGTTAACTGCTGATAAAATGCTTAAAGAGCATCCTGAATTAGGTAAAATTGACGCGGTAATAAATAATCAAATTATTTATATTGATCCTGCTGAGTGGTATTTGATTGTGGGCGGTTTAAATAATTTTCATAACATAGTAAAAAAATTAATTACGCAAATGCAATAAAGCATACTTAAGAAATTCTAGTTTCTGTATAGGCGACCTTATCTTAAATAAGGTCGCTTTTGCTATCTATAAGACTCTAATTATTATTATTTTGATGTGCTAATGCGGAATCCTCTTTACTTAAGTGCTTTTCATCTTAAAATAGTGCGTTAAGTATTTTCTCAATTAGTGGATATAGGTTGAATGTTAGATTTTATTCGTAAGCACCAGAAATGGATGCTGGTGTTCGTTATCATTCTTGTGGTGCCTTCTTTTGTCTTTTTAGGTGTGGCAAATTACCAAGGTATGCTATCTAATGACGCCCCCCTTGCTCAAGTCAAGGATCAAAAAATCACGCGTGACCAGTTTAATATTGAGTGGCGTGATCGCTTAAATCAATTACGAGTTCAGGCGGGCAACCAGTTTGATGTTAGTCAGGTAGATGTGCCACAGAATCGCCGCTCTTTTCTTGACCAGTTAATTAATAGCCGTGTTTTGCATGAGCAAGTCGTTGCAAAACATTATAGCGCTACAGATGAGATGGTCACACAGGCAATTGCCCAAGATCCTCAGTTCCACGATGAGGGACGTTTTAGTGTTGAAAAGTACAGTGAATTCTTACAGCGTGTAGGTATTGATGCCGGGATGTATGAAAATAGCGTTAGATATAGCCTAGCTATTGAGCAAGTCGCCGAACCGGTTAAGCAGTCTTTGACCTTAGCAAAACAAGTAGAAGATGCTGTTTTATCCTCTCTTTTGCAAGAGCGTTCGGTTCGCTTAAGATTGTTTGAGGCTTCTACCTATTTTGCTGAAAATGAACCTACCGAAGAAGAAGCACAAGCTTGGTATGAAGAAAATAAGCAAAGTCTTGAGTTAGCAAGTCATGTTGATGCGCAGTATGTCATTCTCAATGAAGAAGCTGCGGTGCGTGCTGTACCTGTTCCTACAGATACTGAGCTCGAGCAGTATTATGAGTCAAATAAATCCCGCTATACCCGTATTGAGCGCCGCTCTATTAATCATATTCAATTAAATATCCCTACGGGTGCTACTGCTGAAGAAATCCAACAAATTGAACAAAGTGCTGAGGAAATTAAGCAACAAGCTGCAGCTGAACCGACTTTATTCGCTGACTTAGCCCAAGAGCATTCCGATGATGTGGGTACTAAGCAATTAGGTGGACGTTTGGGTGTTGTAGCTAAAGGCGATATTCCCGAGTTCGATGAGGTTGCCTTCACTCCGACTGAAGAGGGTGTATATGGTCCGATTCGTTTAGGCAATGCCTTACATATTATCCAAGTTGACCATATTGAGGCAGGTGAGGTTAAGTCTTTTGCCGAGGTTCGTGATAGTTTAGTTGATGAGGTTAGATTGCAAGTTGCTTCTGACCGTTTTGCAGAGTTATCAAGTGAGTTAGTACTTTTAGCCAATGATGCGCATCAAAGTCTTGAGGATATCTCCAGTCGTCTTGAGTTGCCAATTCAAACCGTTGAAGGGATTACTCAAGCAGGTGTCTTAGATCAATCACAAGATGCAGAGGGCGTCGCTATCTTCAGTGATAACCCACAAGTCAGAGAGGCTTTATTTAGTCGTGAATCGCTTGAGGAGAATCGTACTTCTGGTGTGCTTGAGTTATCTCCAACAGAATTAGTGGTAGTGAAGGCAGTAAACCATACACCAGCTTATATTCCTGAGTTTGAAGCAGTTAAAGAGAATGTTTTTGCAGCAGTGAGAACTGAGAAAAGTTTGGAACAGGCTAAAACAACTGCTGAACAAGTTCAAGCAAGCTTAATAAGTGGTGAGGTTACTTCTTTAACTGATTTTGAAGAAGCGATTACTGTGAGCCGCTTGATGGGTAATTTACCACAAGGCTTGTTAGATGCCATCATGTCTGCGCCAGCTGATAACTTGCCAAGCTATACTTCTTTTTGGATTCCTCAGGGTTATGTTTTAGCGCGTATTGAATCAGTTAGTGAACCCGAAGAGGAGCTAAAACAAGGACTTAAATTACAACTTGAACAGTTGCTTTTGACTGGTCCACGGACTGAGATCGAAAGACAGCTACTTTATACGCTTAGAGATGGTATGAAAGTAAAAATCTTTGATGAGAGTGAGCGTGTAATTAACGATGTTGGCATGAACTAATTAGCTAGTCCTCAATAAAGGGGGTAAGTTCATATTAAGAGTGAATTTAACCCCTTTTCTGAACTTATTAAAAAACCATGTTCAAATTTGAACATGGTTTTTTTGTTTTGAAATGCTTAGTCAGAAAATAACAGTATTTATCTTACTGGTTCTTGATACGAGTAATTCGGCGTACCGCTTTATTGGTGCGGATTTTTCGGATTACTTTGGCTAGATGATCGCGGTCTTCAACTTGAATGGTGGCTTGAACCTTGGATATGTTCATACCACCATCTTTAGTGGTGATGTTCACGATATTAGAGTCAGCCTCAGCGATCTTGATCATCAATGCACCTAAGGCCCCTTTTTCATTATCTAAGGTGATTTCTAGACGAGTTGATAAATGTTTCGATGGGTCTTCGTCCCAAGCAACCTTGACCCAGCGTTCAGGTTCCTTATCTTTTTGTCTGATAGCAGTAGGGCAGTCGTTAGTATGTACTACGATACCGTATCCTGGACGTAAGACAGCTACAATCTGATCTCCAGGAATAGGTGTACAGCAGGGAGCCAGTTGTACGGACTGACCTTCTTTTCCTTGAATCAAGATAGTGGAGCGATAAGCGGTAGACATTTCATCTAATACTGCCGCTGTGGTTGCCAAAAGAGGGTTATCAATCAGGAAGCGTCGAGCGACAACTTGAGCTAAACGTGTACCAAGACCAATATCTAAAAACACCTCATCAATACTTTTTGCACCAGCACTGATAGCTAGCTTATACCAAATTGGATCCTCATCTTCAGGGATCTGGATGCCTAAAGCGGACATGGCCTGATGTAAGAGCTTTTCGCCAAACTTAATGGAATCGTTAGAGTTAGAACGACGTAAGTAATTACGAATTTCAGAACGTGCTCTGCCAGTACGAACAAACTCCATCCACGAGGTTTTAGGCGAGGCATTTTCATCGGTAATGACTTTGACTGTCTGTCCACTATGCAAGTGGGTGTTGATAGCCACGGCCTCACCATTAATCTCGGCCGAAACAATGTGATTGCCGATATCAGTATGGATAGCATAAGCAAAATCAACAGGCGTGGCGCCACGTGGTAAGGAAATGATTTTGCCGCGTGGGGTCAAAACAAAAACAGCATCTGGGAAAAGGTCAACTTTAACGTAGTCAAGGAACTCAGCTGAATCATGAGTTTGACTTTGTATATCTAATAGCGATTGTAACCAGCGATGTGTTTGCTGCTGAATCTCATTAAGATCAGCACCTTTGGATTTATAGATCCAATGAGATACCAGGCCTTTTTCAGCCATATTGTGCATGTCGCGGGTTCTAATTTGAAACTCGATAGCGCTGCCATGAGGCCCTACTAAGGTGGTATGTAAGGACTGATAGCCGTTGATTTTTGGAATTGCTATATAGTCTTTAAACTTACCAGGCACTGGTCGATATAACTGGTGCAATACGCCAAGGGTTAAATAACATTCGGGTAGCGTGTTAACAATAATTCTAAAACCGTGGAGGTCTAATACATCAGCAAAACTCTTTTTTTGCTCGACCATTTTGCGGTGAATGCTATGCAGTGACTTCTCTCGACCACTAATTTCTGCTTCAATGCCTTGGGCTGTCAATGTAGAAATGACATTATCGAGAATTTTGGTTAAAACCTCTCGACGGTTACCCTTTGCTGCCATCGTGGCCTTTTCTAAAACACGATAACGGAAGGGATGTGCTGCTGATAAACATAGGTCATGGAATTCACGAACTAAGCTATTAAGACCTAGTCGGTCTGCGATAGGGGCATAAATCTCAAGTGTCTCACGAGCTACGCGTCGCCCCTTATCGGGAGTGACACCACCCAGTGTCCGCATGTTATGCAATCGGTCAGCGAGTTTAACTAAAATGACGCGTACATCTTTAGCCATGGCCAACAGCATCTTACGGAAGCTTTCAGCTTGTTGTTCGGCTTTAGAGATGAAACGCAATTTGTCTAATTTAGTTAAACCATCAACTAATTCAGCTACATCAGCATTGAACTGTTCGGCAATTTCTTGCTTACTTACATCTTGATCTTCGATGGTGTCATGCAAGAGAGCAGCAACTAGGGCATTAACATCTAGCTTCCACTCTGCACAAATTTCACAAACAGCAACGGGGTGAGTAATGTAGGGTAAACCGCTGTCGCGCATCTGCCCTAAGTGGGCTTTATCAGCAAAATGATAAGCGCGAACAACGGTATCTATATCCTCGTCAGAGAGGTAAAGACTGGTTTTTTGAAGTAAATTATCAAGAATTCCAACTTTTGCAGGGTCCTGCTCAACTTCGCTTTGCTCATCAAGGTGGTGCGTAAGTAAGTAGTTTTGTACAGCGACTTGTAAATTTTTGCCTTTAGGCACAGTCTTGTCACGGCGTGGCGATGAGCTACGCCTAAAACGACTAAAGAAATCCGTTGCACCTTTTTTATTCATAAGCTTAATCAGTCAATTTATCGTGGACGCTGTAAAAAACTAGTTTGCGTAAGTTAATTAAACTGGAACTTTGCGAAGCATTTCTAAACCAGTTTTTTCCGCAGCAATTTCGCGTAAGGCGATGACAGTTGGTTTGTCACGATTTACTTCTACGCGAGGTTCATGACCCTGAGCGATTTCACGTGCACGATAAGTAGCCGCTAAAGTTAAATCAAAGCGGTTTTGGATGTGTTCTAAACAATCTTCAACAGTAATACGAGCCATATGTAGATACTTCTCACTAAAATCAGGTTAATAAAATTTGGCTATTTATGCCTTTAAAATTCCGTAGTTATGGAATAATTTTTCATGTTTTTTTGCTTGACTAGCAAAGCGCAAACGAGAAACAGCAACAATTTGCTGTAACTGCTGTAAAGCCGTGCTAAAGTCATCATTTATAATAACATATTCGCACTCATTGGCATGCGCGATTTCCTCTGCGGCCGCATGTACACGACGCTCGATAACCTCTTGGCTGTCTTGGCCACGCTTATTTAAGCGTTCTTTTAAAATTTCAATCGAGGGTGGAAGAATAAAAATGTCAATCACCTCGGGAAATTGCTCACGAACCTGGGTAGCGCCTTGCCAGTCAATCTCTAATAAAATATCTTGGCCCTGGTCGATTCTTTTTTCAACGTAAGCTCTAGGTGTGCCATAGTAATTGTCATGCACTTTGGCCCATTCAAGTAAAGCATTGTTGTTTTTTAGCTCTTCAAACTCAGCAATTGATAGAAAACTATAATGAACGTCATGTGTTTCACCAGGTCGTGGAGCTCTGGTTGTACATGAAATAGAGAGCCCTATATTGCTATCTTCTTTGAGAAGAGCATTCACTAAACTGGATTTGCCGGCACCGCTAGGGGCCACAACCATAAATACATTGCCTGGATAATTTTTCATGAGTCGTATTAGTTAATCAATTAAAATATTACTGATTGTACATATTTTAAACTAGATAGTTGAGGCATGCAGGTGCAAACTTGGGAACAGTTGATAGCAACGGAAAAATCTAAACCCTATTTTAAAGACTTATTAAGTCGTATTGAGGCTGCAAGAGCCGCAGGAGTGGTTATTTATCCTCCAGAGCAAGAGGTGTTTACTGCTTTTGATTTGACACCCTTTGATAAGTTGAGGGTAGTTGTTTTGGGACAAGATCCTTACCATGGTGCTAATCAAGCGCATGGTTTGGCTTTTTCTGTCAATCCCAGCATACCATTTCCTCCATCATTACAAAATATTTTCAAAGAGTTGGAGGTAGATATCCCAGGGTTTCAAGTGCCTTTTCATGGTGATTTACGTCCTTGGGCTAGACAGGGAGTTTTTTTATTGAATACCGTGCTAACTGTGGAAAAAGGTAGGGCTCATGCTCACGCTGACTGGGGATGGGAGGAGTTTAGTGATGAGGTGATCGCTCAACTTAATGAGAAACGAGATAATTTAGTCTTTCTTTTGTGGGGTGCTCACGCACAAAAAAAAGGGCGCTTTATTGACAAAAATAAACACCTAGTATTAACATCCCCACATCCTTCCCCTCTGTCTGCATATCGTGGTTTTTTTGGCTCAGCACACTTTTCCAAGACCAATCAATACTTGAGTCAACATGGTTATGAACCCATTGATTGGCAGTTGTAAACTGTGATATTAAAACGCTGTCAAGCCTTTTGCTGATAGATATCCATCGTTAGTTCTGTTGATTGTTGTTTCCTCTGCTCTGTTGCAAACTGAAATTCCACAACTGATTTCAGGAGCAGAATATGTACCTACCTACGCAAGAACCGATCAATAGGCAGACCTCATCAGGTCTTTCTAGCTTAAAAATAAGTCATAAAACTGGGCGAACCGCTCTTTGGCGTCAGCGCGGACAAGCGATGACGGAATATATCATTATCGTCGCATTAGTCGCGGTTGCCGCTATTGCGGTCTACCAGCTATTTGGTCAGGTGGTTCGTTCTCAAACGGCAGCCATGGCTAAGGAACTTTCGGGTGAGGACGGTACTGCCCAGTCTCAGATGGCTCAATCAGCCGCTCAAAGCGCAGAAGCACAGACTGCATCCAAGTCGTTAAAGTCTTTTACCGGCAATGCTGATGCGGCTGGTGGTTAATCTGATTAAGGTGCGTGAGTCATGATGAATAATCGTCAGCGTTTGACTTTCTTTGTACTGGGGCAGCAACGACAAGATTTGAATTCGCAGCGTGGTCAGGCCTTGATTTTGGGTCTTGCGATGATGCTTATTTTAGTCGTAGTGTTATTTAGTTTGTTTGATCAAGGTCGACTGCTGAATGCTAAAGCTAAACAAACGCATACGGTTGATGCTGCTGCTTATTCTGGTGCCTTAATACAGGCACGGGCCTTAAATATGCAGGCTTATATCAATCTGGCTCAAGTCGGTCATCAAATTGCCATGGCTCATTTAGTGACCATGGCATCTTGGGCTAAATTTGCAGCAACCGAATCACGTCAATATGTGAGTGCTAATCCACCTTCTTATTTGATTGGTATGATGTTTGGCACTAGTCATCAAAATGCCTATGCTGCTTCACGCCGAGCGACGTCTATTCTTTCTATTGCTGAACGTAACAATGAGCTTGAGCAGCGTTATGCCAGACATGATGAGATAGTTAATAAGGTGTTGTTGGAAGTAGCCTATGCGATTCAAGAAAATTTCCATAAAACGCGTAATGCTGCTATTCAAGAGGTGATTGCAGCCAATTATCCAAAGCATGAGGTAATAGCAGTTGGTACGGAGGCAGGTACTTTCTCTATTTCTTCTAAAAACCAATTGCAATGGGAAATATTAGAAGACGATAATCACGATTTTATGGCCGCCTATCAGCCTAGTGGTAATTACCGCTCGTTGATTACTTCTGTTGCCGCAGTTTATAAGTTCCTTGAACAGCGGGAATACAAAACTAGAAACACATGGGCTGTGAGTGAGCGTTGCCCTCATTTACGTCATGAGCTCAGACGTCAAGGCAATACAATCTTAAATCAACAGGGTAATTGGCAGTCCATCGACACGCAATCCTTTCATGCGCTTCGATCCAACCGATGGATTGGTTGCTATTACCGTGAATATCCCATGGGCTGGGCTTGGATTTCCGGTCGCTTCAATACTATCCCAGAAGGGATGGAGTATACAGAATCGCCACCGGATAATTTTTCTAGTCAGGACTTTTGGCGTTGGGTTCAATCTGCTACGCAGTGGGATCTCTTGGGAGGACTACAAAACCCTTTAGCTAATTCGAGAGCCATTGCTCAAAGAGTTCAATGGAGCGGAGGGGGGCTAGTGCCTTATATCGATATTAATCAGGCTGGTCGCGATAGGTTGTCTTTTCAATTGCATTTGCGAGGACCAGAGGTCGGTGGCCATTTAATGTCGGTGTATGCGAGTGCTGAGAGCTTCTTTGAGCGTTTTAAAGCTCGTGATGACGGTATGCATGAACAAGCGAATCTATGGCATCCCTACTGGTTAGCGCGTTTAGTAAAGACGAGCTCTGTAACGCCTGAGATGAATCCTCGTGAGACCGATATAGGCAACGCTTTGTCTTATTTTGAGGACTGATAAATGACGTTATTCGCCTTAGGGTTTATCAAAAAGCCTCCTCCAGTGCAGCATCAAAGTGGACAGTCAGTGGTTGAGGCTCTGGTGCTTATGCTCGTGCTGATCGTCATGTTTACTGCAATTCCTTGGTTAGGAAGAGTGTCAGATATCGGTCTTCAGCAGGCTAATGCTAGCCGATATGCTGCTTTTCAGTTGGCTCGTCATGGGGAAGGGGTGGATGAAAGAGAATTAAAGCATCGTTTCTTTTTGGGTCAGCAGCATCAATGGAAAGATCGAGTGAATGAGGACATGATTAAAAATGATTCGATTTACATTACGATTGACCGTGAAAAGCAACTAAGCGAGCAGTCACAACCAGGTGGCGATGGTCATCATCAATCTATTCTTAGACGTGAGTGGCAAATAGGGGATCAAGGTATAGCTAGTATTCATATCAATACACGCCCCCAATACACTAAAACGGGTGCCAGTAGCGATGAAAGCATGAGTCCCGGTTTGTCTTTCTTCGATCAACAAGTTCTTAATATTCAACGACATATATCTATTTTGACCGGGGCGGCTCATAGTTCGACTGATTTAAGTTCTCATCAAAGAGCGGGTCAAAGCTCTTTGGCGTGGAAAGAGGCGGCTGAAGCGAGTTATGAAAGTAGCGCTAAGGTGACTGATGTTGCAGCTCCTGTGGATGCTGCGTGGGATAGGCCACAACCTGTTTTTGATTGGTTGACTCCTTGGGCTGGTCAATTGCCAGCGCATCACATAGAAGCAGAGCGTAAGGATTAACTCATGAGCAAGCGTATTTTTAGGAATTTTCTTTTTTTCGTCTTTTCGTTTCTTTTGAGTATGGGGCCTAGTGAGGTTTGGGCGATAGAGCCTAGAGAAGAAGCCAAGCTAGTAGCTGCTGAGTTGTCACAACATCTCTCGTTTAAGCTTGGGGAAAAGATTTTTGAGGGGAAAGTTTTCTCACAGGCTATGAGTGCTTGGAAAATACCTTTAAATCACGAGTTTTCTTCTTTGATGCGTGAGTTAAGTCAGCAAAAAATCCTTACTCAATACCACAGCATCGGTAATTTAATCATGCTGACTGGAGAGTATGAGCAAAGCAGCGTGTTGCTTTATTTAGAGCGTTTTAATGGGGATGCTTATCAAGGTTTTTTAAGTGTAGCGAATAATGAATTGCAAGATTTTTCAACCGAGAGTCCAGCCAAGCTTCATCGTTACTTGCTTGATCGAGAAACGGCTATCAAAAAACAATGGCCACCATGGATGCCTGACTCTGCCACATTATTGATGGATGTGAAGCTCAATGCAGAACAGACACAATATATTTACTTGGATTCTAGAAGTTTAAGTGAGTTGAAGGAGGTTGTCTCAGTCAATTTAAAAAATGCTAATTGGGAACCATGGTTATCGGCAGAGTCAGGTCTTAGTACCTGGACTAATGGTCATCAACAGCTACAGCTTTACTTTAGTCCTCAAGCTGAGGGAACTGCTTTATATGTGTTAATACAACAAAACGTAAAGGAACTACATGAAAATTCGCATTAATAACAAGGCGACCGTTGTAATTAGTTTAGCTATTTTTGCTGGGTTGTTAGGGGCTTGGTCAGCGCAACAATACATTAGCAAAAAGGTTGAAATGCTTGAAGCTCAGGCAAGGGTTGAAACGGTACAAAGGGTAGTTGCTGCTTATGACTTACCGGAAGGAACAAAAATAGAGGCGGTTCATGTGGCGGTGCGTGATATTCCCAAAGAGTGGGTTGTTAGTGGGAGTGTTTTGCCGGAAGAGTTTATTCATATTGAGGGACAGGTAGTCAGTGCAGCTTTAAAAAGAGGTGATCAGTTGCTATGGGCAAATACTAGTCAAGTCAAAACAAAACCTTTTTCTGACAAAATTAGTTCCGGTCGACGAGCAGTTACTATTCCTGTCGATACGATTAATTCTGTCTCGGGTATGTTGGTGCCTGGTGATTTAATTGATCTTTATGTGTCTTTTGAATATCGTCGAAAGCAAATCACTGCTCCTCTATTACAAGGTGTTCTAGTGATGGCGACAGGCCAACAAAGCCGTCCAAGCATGGACTCTACAGATGTTAACTCGAGATACTCTACGGTAACCTTGGATACTGCTCCAGAAGAAGCTGCAAAACTTGTAGCGGCTAGGCAGGCTGGTACGCTCACAGCTTTATTGCGTAATCCGAGTGATGATAAGGCAACTCAAAAAGCAGTTAGAGGGGATTTGGCCAATATGCTGGGTATCGCAACGCCACCGCCACCAATCAAGCGTAAACCACAGGTTATTTACGGCGACCAACACAATAAGAAACTACCAAACTTGGCTATTAATCAAGAACAAGAAAATCAGAATCGTGATGAACGTGGTGTTTTTGAATTGCCAGGCCAAGAAGATTTAGTTAGTGCATGGATCAACTCTTTGCCAGAAATGGGTGTGATTGATGAGGCTACTCTGAGAACTCATTTTGGTGATGGGCACGAGGTTTTGTTATTAGAGTAATTAAGGCAGTTTAAAAATAGTCAGAAAATTATGTGGCAATTGATATGAACAATAAATTTGAAAAACTCAAGGAGATCTTATGAGAAACACAGTTAACGTCATTGTTATTTATTTAACTGCTTGGTTTTTGCTTTGTTTACCTAGCTTAAGCTTAGCGCAACAAAAGATTAATTTAACGGTTGGTCAAATACATGTGTTGCCTTCAGAGCAAATTGCCAGAGTTGCAGTGGGTGATGGGAGTGTCATTAATGCAGTGACAGATGATGACAAGGAAGTTGTTATTTTTGCACGTGAAGCGGGAGATACCAGTTTGCAAATTTGGGATGTTGATGGCAACTCAAAAAACTATCAAATCCGTGTTGCATCGGCAGTGCAAAATCGTATTCAGCATGATATTCGTAATATGCTGAACCGAATTGATAATGTCAAAGCCACTGTTTTGGGGGATAAGGTCATCGTTGAGGGTGAGAAGCTAAGTGACGCTGATAGGGAACGAGTGCAACTATTAGCTAAACATTATCCTCAAGTGATTGATATGACCAGTCAAGTCGGGTGGGATCAGATGGTGCTACTGGATGTTCAAATTCTTGAGATACCTCGAAATTTTTTACAGGAAATAGGGGTTAGCTGGCAAGGGGCTAGCCAAGGTGGTTTTAATGCAGGGGTTGTTTGGGATAGTACTGCTAGCAATTTATTGATGCGACCGGGCGAGGAGGCTATGGAAGCATTATTTGCTCAGCATAATCCGCTGGGCTATTTTGGAGTTAATGCGCTCTTGAGTTCCAATATAAAGGCTATGACTAATGAGGGTAAAGCGGTTATGTTGGCTCAACCTCAGTTAATGGCTCGAAGTGGTGCCACTGCTGAGTTCTTAGCGGGGGGTGAAGTGCCTTATGCAATCGCCGATGGTAATGGTAATACACAAACTGTCTTTAAACCTTATGGAGTGAGTTTGCAAATTACACCACGGATTGAGAAAAATGGTATTGTACGCTCCAGTATTAATGTTGAAGTCAGCTCTATCGATGGTTCTATGGTTTTACAGGGTGGCCCTGCATTAAAAATCCGTCGAACAAATACAGAATTCAACGTAAAGTCAGGTGAAACACTGGTTTTATCCGGTTTTATTTCCCGCGATCAAATGCAGAATATGGATAAGATGCCAGGAATGGGTGATGTACCTATTTTAAGTGCACTATTTCGTTCTAAAAAATTCCAGAATAATGAAACTGAATTAGCAATCTTTGTACGACCTGTTGTGGTGTCTTCAGATAATGAGGATATTCAACGACGTGTGATGCGATCACAGGCAATTGTTGATAGTACCTTTGAGCAACAAGCGCTATTAAACGTACCAATTAATCCAACGGTAGAAAAAGCTCAGTCAAGTCTTTTGTCTATGAGCTCAGCTCCTAGGTCAAAGTTAGATGTACAGCAAACATTTACTCCCAAGACTTTTTATGCAAAAGAAATTCCAAGCTTCCATATTACAAAAAAGGAAAAGTTAATCATTCGTCCTTTAGTTTCAAAAAAAGGATCCTAAGTATGAATAGAGTACTTTTGAATCTTAGCTTTGAAGGGGGTGAGAGCGAACAAAAATGGTTTGATCTCCCACTTAATATCGGTAGGCAGGAAACTAATAGTCTATTACTTAAAAGTTGGCGAGTTGCCAAACAACATGCCAATATTTTTTACAAGGAAAATACACTTTATTTGCATGACTTAGGCTCTTTAGGCGGTTCAGTCATCAACACACAACGCATTTATCATGTACATCCACTTGAGATGAATGACCAAGTTGTGATAGGTCCTTGCTTGATAAGGATTTTGGATATTCAGAGTTCGTCTTTAACTAGTGAGGACAAAACTAAAGAAGTAGCAACTCAAACACCAGTTAATTATGTTATTTCTTCAGATAAGATCGAAGAGCCATCGGCGGTAGGGCAACTAGCTTTAAAACCAGAGCTTCAAGCTTATGACAATCAGACTAAAGAGCAAAACAATGCTGATAGCAATACGGGGATAACTAGTTTTATTGATACTAAGGTTGATACCAAAATACTCATAAGTCAACGTAATCAGCTGCATAAATTACTTTTAGATGCACTTGATCTGAAGAGAAATAATATCACGATGATGGATGACTCTTTGCTAAGAGAGGAGGCGGGCAAGCTTCTTGAAAAAATCATTAGAGATGATAAGCAATTTAGCAATCTGAGTTATGCGGAAGAGCTTTGCGCCATGGTGTTAGACGAGGCTGTCGGCTTAGGGCCTTTAGAGAGTTTATTAAAAGATTCGAGTATTACCGAGATCATGGTTAACCGTCATGATGAAATTTATATTGAACGTGCCGGTAAGCTAGAGTTATATCCCATGAGCTTTAGTAGCAATCAATCAGTCGTCTCCATCATTGACCGTATTGTTGCCCCTATCGGTAGGCGTATTGATGAAAGCTCCCCGATGGTTGATGCACGATTAAAGGATGGTTCTAGGGTCAATGCCGTGCTGCCGCCCATAGCGATTAAGGGAGCGAATATCACTATACGAAAATTTCCGCTTAAGCGTCCTGAAATGAGAGATTTAATCAGTCTTGGCTCCTTGGACCAATACATGAGTGATTTTTTGGATATGTGCGTTAAGAACCGAATGAACATCATTATCTCAGGGGGAACGGGTTCGGGTAAAACAACGCTATTAAATATTCTCTCAAATTGTATTCCTGAGACTGAACGGATTGTCACGATTGAAGATGCAGCAGAATTACGTCTAAATCATGAACACTTAATCAGTTTGGAGTCTCGTCCTGCGAATACTGAGGGGCGCGGTGAAATCAGTATCCGTGATTTAGTCAAAAACTCTTTACGCATGCGACCTGATCGGATTGTGGTTGGAGAATGTCGTGGTGGTGAGGCCTTTGATATGCTCGCTGCATTCAATACTGGGCATGAAGGAAGTCTAACTACTTTGCATGCAAATACCCCACGTGATGCAATTGCGCGTTTGGAAGTCATGATCCTAATGGCAGGGATGGACATTCCGATTAATGCCATACGTGAGCAGATTGCTTCTAGTATTGATTTTATTATCCAACAAACTCGACTGAGTGATGGTCGCCGGGTAGTTTCTTCTATTGTTGAGGTGTGTGGCATGGAGAGTGGCATTATCAAGATGCAGGAGATTTTTAAATATGAAAAGGGTGCTAAGGCTGGGTTTTATGGATTAGGAATTATTCCAGAGCAATTTGAGCGTTTGAAAGAGCAAGGACATGAGATAGACATTAGCCACTTTAATCAAGTTAGCAGAGGCTTGTCTTCTCAGCCACAAAGCTTGCATTGAAGTCTTTAAAAATTTATTTAAAACGGAGGGGGTAATGATTGTAGTTAGTTTGGTGTTTGCTTCTATTTCAATCGCATTGATTTGTTGGCTTATTTTACAAGGCTTTAATCAAACGGCTACTCGTTATGAGGCACAGTTAAAAGAGCAAATGCGAGTGCAGCTAAGCGATGCTTTTATTTTCTTTGACCCAGTACAGCTGTGGAGCTTTGCGGTTGCTGCGACGTGTTCGGTATTTTTTATCTCGTGGATAGTTTTTAAGCTTTGGTGGCTTTCTTTGAGCCTAGCCTTAGTTATCTTTTTTATGCCTAAATTATTATTAGTCATTTTAAAGAAACGGCGTTTGCACGCTTTTGATAAGCAGCTGCCTGATTTTTTATTATCACTTTCTGGTGCTTTAAAGGCAGGATCTGGAGTTCAAACAGCGATTCAGACATTGAGTGAGGATGCACAGTCACCTCTTGCTCAAGAGCTTTCTTTGCTTTTAAGGGAGCAACGTATTGGTGTGCCATTTGATCAGTGTCTCAGAAATCTGGCGGCGCGGATGCCTTCTGAAGCATGTGAGCTTTTTGTTTCTTCATTGCGTATTAGTGCTCAGACAGGAGGAAATCTATCTGAAGCAATAGAGCGTATTGCTTCAACTTTACGAGCTCGAATTCAGATTCAAGGTCGTATAAAAGCCTTAACCTCACAAGGTAAGATGCAAGCAGTAGTTATGTGTTTTCTACCTATAGCTTTGATGCTAGTCTTAAGCAAGTTAGATCCTGAAGCGATGCATTATTTATGGCATAGCTATATGGGATGGGCGGTGCTTGGATTGATCTTCTTTTTAGAAGTATTAGGGGTATGGATGATTAGTAAAATTGTTGCGATTGATGTCTAAGGTGAGCCGATGTCTTCATTATTTATCTACTTAAGTCTTTCTGCGACTACGATTTCTTTTGCATTGTTGATTTACTGGTTATTGATGCCGAGTATTAAGGCTGAGGCGGTCAAACCGGTGCGGTTGGAAATCCATCCACTCTGGCGTTTTTGTTGGCCGTGGCTTAATTTGTTTTCTTCTATTGCCAAACCTTTGATGTCTTGGCGTTATCGGATGGCAGTAGAGAAAGAGATAATCAAAGCAGGCCGTTTAGACCTTTTGGAAGCAGAGCATGTATTTGGTATGCAAATTGGTGCTAGTCTTTTTGGCTTTGTGCTAGCTGCTACCTTATCTTGGCTCTTCGGTTTTGAACTCAAATTATTGTTTTTATTATCGTTTTTAAATGCGTGCTTATTCTTTTATTTGCCGCGTCATCAACTCAAGCTTCAGTCAAGGCAGCGGCAGCGGTTGATTCTTAGGCAGTTCCCATTTTTCCTAGATATGATTACTCTGTCAGTGGAGGGTGGATTGAATTTTCATGGTGCATTAAGTCAGACGCATCGCTTATTGCCTAAGGGCCCCTTAAAAACCGAAATAAATCATGCGCTAAGTGATATACGAGCAGGACTCTCACGACAGGAGGCCTTAAAAGAGATGGCTAAAAGAAGTGATTTAGAAGAAGTGCATCATTTGATTTCTTCTATTGCTCAAAGTCAGAAGCTAGGCGTTAGTCTTGGTCCTATATTAAGAGCTCAATCTGAACAACGACGAAGTGAACGCTTTATGCGGGCTGAAAAGCTGGCTTTGGAAGCTCCGGTCAAAATGCTTTTTCCACTGGTCACTTGCATTTTTCCATGTACCTTTATTGTGATTGCTTTTCCCATCGCATTAAAGCTGATGAATGCAGCATGGTAGTCAGGGGCTCATGATGAAAATTACTTATTGTCTCAGTCCTTTCGCTAAGCTTAAAGGGTTACTCGCTAAGTCAGATTTAGGACAAGATGAGTACTATGTTTTTGCACCTTGTCGCGCTATTCATACGTTCGGAATGCGTTTTGCTATTGATGTCATCTTTTGCGATAAAACAGGTTATATTTTAAAGCACTATCGACAATTACCGCCTAATCGTTTAGTCTTTGTAACTAAGGCTTTTTTTACTATCGAGTTTGTTTCTACTGATTCACCTAGTGATGAGCAGCTGCAGGCCATTGTGGATGGTTGTTTAGTTTCTAATCGAGATGGTGTAAATAAGCGTCGCTGGATTTAAAAGAATTCTTAATATAATAAATGGAGATGATATGAGCTATAGAGTGCCGGTTGAGGATATAAACTTTAACCTCAAAACCATGGGTTTATTGGAGCAGATTCAAAATCTGTCTGGTTTTGAGGAAATAACGGATGATTTAGTTGATGCGGTTATTGAAGAAAACTCACGCTTGGTTGAAGATGAAATTGCACCATTAAACGTAGTGGGTGACCAAGATCATCCTGTTTGCACTGATGGTAAAGTGACGTTAAGTAAGGGCTTCAAAGAAGCGTTGGCTTTATTTTCTGAAGGGGGTTGGCAAGCTTTACAGCATGACCCTGAGTTTGGTGGTCAAGGCTTCCCCAAACTATTAGCAACGGTATTAGCTGAAAACCTTAACGCTGCAAATATGGCCTTTGCTTTATGCCCTGTGCTGACTGATGGTTGTATTGAGGCTGTGAGCCAGGCCGGTAGTGAAGAGCAAAAGCAATTGTTTATTCCTCCCATGGTTGAAGGGCGTTGGACTGGCACCATGAATTTGACCGAGCCTCAAGCAGGCTCAGATTTAGCACTGTTAAAAGCTAGGGCGGTCAAGCAAGATGATGGTTCATATCGTATCAGTGGTCAAAAGATTTTTATTACTTGGGGTGAGCATGACGGTGCGGAAAATATTATCCATCTAGTCTTAGCTCGTACACCAGATGCACCTGCAGGAGTAAAAGGAATTTCGCTGTTTGTAGTTCCTAAGTTTCTTATCAATGAAGACGGCAGTCTAGGTAAGCGTAATGATGTGATATGTGCTTCTCTAGAGCATAAGTTGGGGATTCATGGAAGTCCGACTGCTGTGATGGTTTTTGGTGATAATAAAGGCGAAGTAGGTGAGGGTGCTATCGGTTATTTGATTGGCGAAGAAAATGACGGCCTACGCCATATGTTTGTCATGATGAATGAAGCTCGTTTTGCCATCGGCTTGCAAGGAACATCGATATCAGAGAGAGCAACCCAACAAGCCTGGACTTATGCCCAAGAGCGCCTCCAAGGGACGGCAGTTGAAGGGGGCGGTCGTGAAACAGTTAGCATCAATCAGCATCCGGATGTGCGCCGTATGTTGATGACAATGAAGAGCTTAACTGAATCTAGTCGAGCGATTGCTCTTTATGCAGCAAGTAGAGCTGACTTGGCAAATCACCATGCTGACCCAGCAGAAAGACTGCGATATCAAGTCATATATGAGTATCTGGTTCCGATCGTTAAGGGTTACAGCACAGAGATGGCACAAGAAGTCACCTCGTTAGCTGTGCAAGTGTACGGTGGTATGGGTTATATCGAAGAGACGGGTGTGGCTCAATTATTCCGCGATGCGCGTATTTTACCGATTTATGAAGGAACCACAGCTATTCAAGCTAACGACATCATTGGTCGTAAAACCATGAGAGATGAGGGGCAGGTCGCTAAATACTTCATTGAAGAAATGCAAGATACCGTTAATCGCCTGAGTTCGCAGTCAAATGCTGATTTAAAGTATATCGGATTACGTCTAGAAAAAGCAGTCGAAGCCTATCAGTCTGTGGTTGAGTTCCTTGTTGAACTGGGTGCCAATAAAGCAATGAATCAAGCGTTTTCAGCCAGTGTGCCTTACCTTATGCTCGCAGGTTATACACATTCAGCATGGCAACTTGCACGACAAGCCTTAGTTGCTGCAAGGATTGATAATGTAGAAAATGATAAGGTAGCAACCGCTTTGTTTTTTGCTGCACATATCACGCCACGTGTATTGAGTTTGGCAGATGCTGTTATGGCAAGTGAACAGTGTGTCAGGAGTTTTGAGGGGATCAATTTTAATAACTGATAATACTGAATAAACTACTGCTTATATGGTGCTAGCCAAGTTATTTGAGGCTCCGCCTGTCAGGATATATTAATAAATAAAACAAGGTTGTAGCTTTAATACAGCAACAACCTTATTAGAAGAAATTAAACTTGATAAAAGTACTGTATAAGTATACAGTACTAGATATCGATACAGTGTTTTATATCGATTATCAGGTTTAGGGTCCTGATAGGTTTGCTCAGTGATTTTTGTGCAAAGTTGTCACTGAGCAAACCACATAACCAACCCCTACCAGTCAATTAGATTTAGGAGTGAGTTATGACTTATAAAGCGACAGTTCATGGTAGAGACAATTCAAAGCAAGCTACCTTGGCATTAACTACAGAGCCATCTTTTATGGATGACGTATTTTCAGTCCATCCGAGCTTTACTCATCAATACAACCATAGTTATGTGACGTTATATAAGCGTCGCCCAAACTCTTCACTATCAAAACTTAAATCAATTAAGCTATCTATGGTCGGGGATGTACTCGGCGTGGTTTTATGGGTGGTATCTATCCCGATGATTTTTAGCTTGGGCTCAATGGTAGTAGCTTGAATTAAGGCTAATTATGAGCTTGCTACAGTTATTAAGGGTTAAATGTGATTGTGTTTCATACTTTTCTCTAAAACGGTATGCAAGCAGGCATCCTAAAGGGTGTCAGCGGAGGAATTAATTCGGCGAAGAGTGAGTATGAGTTAAAACGTAACGTTGAAGAAGTGCTTGAGAGTAATATTGAGTTTTACAACTATCAGCGCCTTAGTTAAGTCTTAGGAAATATGACGCGATAGCCTCTTGAGGGCGTCGTCAACGGCAATTTAACGGTAACCATGGCTTTCAATAGGCAACAAAAAAGCCGCTAACCAGTAATGGTGCGGCTTTCATGGGCATATATGGGTAATCATTGTACTGATTATTGGTAGACGGTACTGGAATAGTAAAATTTGCTAAGAGGTCCTTATATAAAGGGTTTTGATTTTTATTTTTTATAAAGTACCCCCTAATATGCCCCTTAATTTATTTTTACCCCATTGTTAAGATAATTGTTGTTTTTGTGCTTTTTCATTTAATGATTCATAATCACGCATAGATTTTGAAATTAATTCGAAAGCTCAGTGCATTTTTGAAATCTTGTAGTCTTTTAGTGTAATGCCAATAATCATTTATTAAATAAAATTAGTCTCTGGTTTTTTTAAATAGACTTTTGACCATGTTTTTGTACCTTTATCTCGAGAGACGTACCGCAGAAGATTGTTTAATGAATTGTCTGATCGTAAGTATCTTTTGTAATGTAGTTTTTTCTTTTTGATTTAATTGTCTGCTTGAACTTTCAGGCTCAATTCCGTAAAGAAGTTTATACGCCATAGTTTCCAGTGCATGCTTGAATAGATCGATGGTTTGGTAATCCTCCCACAAAACCATAGCATGAACTGACCCCATAAAGTTGGACGGTTAGTTTTTATAAGGAGGACTGATTTCTGTATTGCACAGGACTCAGCCCCTTTAGTTTTGTACTTACTCTTTCATGATTATAGTAGTAAATATACTCATGAATCCGTTTCTCTAACTGTTCAATGCTAGTAAATTTTTCACGATAGAACAATTCACATTTAAGTGTACCGAAGAAGCTCTCAATTACCGCATTATCCAAGCAATTTCCCTTTCTCGACATGCTTTGCGTAAAGCCATGGCTCGCTAGTGTTTGCTGATAGCTGTCTAATTGGTATTGCCTTTTTATGCTGAGCACG
>LSQX01399004.1_pt1 | contig 39387 bp, 29 predicted proteins | sample 654561 | NCBI WGS metagenome assembly LSQX01 (sample SAMN04489861, study PRJNA283612) | anaerobic digester metagenome | isolation source: 4 biogas reactors fed with cattle manure at either 37C or 55C with and... | place: Denmark: Kongens Lyngby | collected 2014 | reverse complement strand
ACACATACCTCTGAAGCTACTTATGAACTTATTAGTGAGGGGTTTGAACAGCCCTCCACGACTCAGGTGTCGCCAAACGACCCGAAACCCTGGCAGGTCACACAGGAGTAACAGTAAACCATGAAGGGGTAAACAGGAGCATGGGTGGATAAACATGATATTTGTCAGGCCACCATATCGCATGAACGACCAGCCAAGCGTTAACCTATAACCAGCTCAACCTTTCTTTAAACCGACAACTTCCAAGCGCAACCCGTCGCATACAAATAACGAATTATTTAGCTCCTCTGCTTCATAAGATATATTACTTCTTGTTTAGTGAACTTACTCCCCTCACCACCCGGTTTATGCTTCCAGTGAAGAATATGTTATATAGGTAGGTTAAGGACAGCATCACTCGTTATATAGGAAACAATGCTGTGTATGGTTAAAATGCATCAAAATAAAAAACAAAACAGGGTTATAAGAGCTATCAATGCAAAGCTAAGAAATGTACAATATCAATTCAGGAACTGCACCAATACACTGGCAGTATTCATGGTTTTGTTCCTGGCATTTATTGCTGCTATCCTTTACTTAAACGATAGATACCCACAAAACTCGTCCCACTTTCCTGTTTCAACTATAACTCCGGAGCCAGCCACTTTTCCATTTCCGACGTTAACCCTAGAACCAACCAATACTCCTGATCGAACAATAACTTCCGGACCTGCCAATTTTGCAGCTCCAACTATAACACCGAAGCCTACCACTCCTCCAGTTCCAACTATAACCTTGGAGCCTACCACTCTTCCAACTCCAAGGATAACTTTGGGACCCACCTCGCCTCCGACTCCAACGATAACTTTGGGGCCAACCACTCCCCCATCTCCAACCATAACTCCGAAACCGACCACGGCCCCATCTCCAACCATAACCTCGGAACCAATCGTTCCTTCCATCCCGACCATAACTCCGGAACCAGTTTTATCTCCTGCTCCTTCAATAACCATGAAACCTTTAACCATACCGGATACAATACCAGCAGAGAGAACCATTCAGTCAAGTATTACGCCCACAAAAAAGGCAAGCCAAGCTGAGAATAAGGTTCTTATTGTGATTGATCCCGGCCATGGCGGTACTGATCCAGGAACCTGTTCAATATACAAAAAAGAGTTGTATGAAAAAGATATCAATCTTGATATTGCTCTAAGGGTCAAAGCACTCCTCGAACACTCCAACGTTCCAATACTAATGACTCGTGAATCTGATACTGAAGTATACCAAACCACAAAATACGATTCCGTTGAAGAGCTTCGGGAACGCCCAAGGATTGCAAACAAAAATGACGCCACTCTATTTGTAAGTATCCATGTGAATGCATATGACACAAATCTTTCCGGGGGAGAACATCATAATGGGACGGAGATATACCATGCTGATAAAACCCATGGGGTCTATACCAGCAAAAAGTTTGCAGAAATGATGGGCAAAGCAATTGATCAAAAAACGCAAACCAAATACAACGGGGTGATTACAAAGAACTTCAGCGTCCTGCGCTTAAGCAATATGCCCGCTCTCCTGGTTGAGACTGCCTACCTGACAAACAAGGAAGATCATAAGCGGCTGGAATCCGATGAATTCCGTAACGCTATAGCTGAGGGCATATATGATGGCATCATCGAAATTATTAAAACAATGGGTGCCCATAAGAAGAATGAGACATGGTGTTTTTCGGGAGTGCCCTAATGAACACTCCCGCATGAACAGTCATAAAACATACGTTTTGCGAACCGACTTTTCATTGAACCTGATTATCTGACAACTCTGGCGCTTCCTCCGGACATCAGCTTTTCAACTTCCTTCACATTTGCCATGGAAGTATCACCGGGCGTCGTCATGGCCAACGCTCCATGGGCCGCGCCGTAATTCACAGCTTTCATCGGGTCCCCTGTTGTCATCAGCCCATAAATTAAGCCGGATGCGAAGCTGTCTCCGCCGCCCACACGATCCATAATCTCCAGCCGCTCATAATCATTTGCCTTATGCAGCTCGCCGTTAGCCCAGCAAATTGCGCTCCAATCATTCACCGTTGCGGAATGAACGGTTCGCAAGGTTGTTGCAATAACCTTAAAATTAGGATAAGCTGCCACGACCTCCTGAATCATCTTTTTATAGCCCTCCAGGTTCAGTTCCTTCAGGTTCTCGTCATTTCCTTCAATCTCAAAGCCCAAAGCTGCTGTAAAGTCTTCTTCATTACCAATCATCACATCAATATATTTTGCTATTTCCTTATTGACTTCCTGTGCTTTTGCCTGTCCTCCGATGCTTTTCCACAGCGAAGGCCGATAGTTCAAATCGTAAGATACAATCGTACCGTATTTTTTAGCCGTCTGTACTGCTTCCAGAACAACCTCAGGTGTGGTCTCTGATAGGGCGGCGAAAATACCACCGGTATGAAACCATCGGCTGCCAAGCTTGCCGAAAATGGTTTCCCAATCAATATCTCCTTTTTTCAAGCTGGAAGCTGCCGTATTGGCTCGGTCGGAGACACCCAGCGCACCGCGGACACCAAAGCCGCGTTCTGTAAAGTTCAAGCCATTGCGTACATTTCTTCCGATACCGTCAAAAGGGATCCACCGGATAAATCGGGTGTCAACGCCCCCCTGCATGATGAAATCCTCCAGAAGGCGGCCTACATCATTATCTGCAAAGGCTGTGACAACCGCTGCATCCATTCCAAAGCATTTTTTCAATCCCCGGGTGACATTATACTCACCGCCGCCTTCCCACACCTGAAAAGACCTGGTATTGCGGATACGACCCTCGCCAGGATCCAATCTAAGCATGATTTCACCAAGTGAAATACAATCATAAACACAGTCGCTTTTGGGTTTCACACTTAAAAAATTCATTCCGAACAACTCCTCCCAAAGATTTACCTTCCCCTTGCCTCTTTAATCTTCTGAATAAACGCTTTAGCCGTCTCGGTAATTTTGGCGTAATCCCCGTTTTTCGCTCCGGCTGTAAGGCTGCTTCCTGCACCCAGGGCAACTGCACCTGCCTTAATCCATTCTGCGGCATTTTCGATGGTAACACCGCCTGTGGGCATCAATTCCGCTTGTGGTACGGGCCCCTTGATGGATTTTATGATTTGCGGACCAAACAGTTCACCGGGGAAAACCTTGATGATATCTGCTCCGGATTCAAGGCACTCGATCACTTCCCGGATGGTCATGGCTCCGGGCATGCATGGTACCCGATATCGGTTGCAAAGCCTTACGGTGTCTGCGTTAAAGCTTGGACTGACAACATATTGGGCACCGGAAAGTATAGCAATTCTGGCAGTCTCCGGGTCAAGTACTGTTCCCGCTCCAAGGATAATCTGTTCCTGGGAAAAACGTTGCGCGAGGGATTCAATGACCTTGTGCGCGCCAGGTACAGTAAACGTGATTTCAATAGCAGGCACTCCCCCCTCAAGGCATGCCTCGGTGATTCTGACAGCCTTGTCTTCGCTTTCAGCCCGGACTACCGCTACCAAACCGGTTTCCCTGATTCTTGTAATAACTTGTTCCTTTTTCATAGCATCCCCTCCAATCTACTTTCTTCATAATAAAACATACTTAGTTTTAAGCAGTCAAATAAATCATTCGATTTATTGCTAGATGAACCCCATCCTTTTGGAAATGGCGTCGGCCGCTTCAGTCACCATTGCGCTGAACTTTTCATCCTGCCCAGGTTCCAGGATATTCCTGTCACCCGATATACTGACAGCAGCGATGACTTTCCTTGTAAAATCCTTTATTGGAGCCGCAATGCACCGGATTCCCGGTTCGTGCTCTTCATTGTCAACGGCCCATCCTCTTTTGGTTGTTTTTTGTAGTTCTGAGAAAAAAACTTCCGGATCTTGAACTGTGTTTTCAGTATAAGGAGTAAAAATGATGTTCTTAAGAATCTGCTTTTGACGCGGAACGCTTTGCCCGGACAATAAAACCTTTCCCAATGCAGAGCAATAGACCGGAATTCGTCTTCCGATATGCGAATATAACCGAAGGCTTTGCACAACATCCACCTTTTCGATGTAGACCACATCGGTTTCATCCAATATGGCCAGATGGGTGACCTGCCCGGTCATTTCAGCCAGACGACGCATCATCGGGGCAGCCTCGGTTTTTAACTCCAGTTGATGCAAATGAAGGCTGCTGATTTCAACGAACTTAAGCCCTATTTTATAGAGTCCGCTTTTTTGATCCTTCTCAATGTACCCACGCGAAGCAAGGGCAGTGACAAGCCTGTGCACCGTGCTTTTATGCAGCTGAAGCTGCAGGCCGATCTCCGTAACTCCCATCCCCTGAGGGGAGGTAGCCAGCAGTTCGATAATGTCAAGGGTTCTGTCCAATGATTGCACATTCTGCTCTTTCAAATACTCCACTCCGTTTCATATTGTGGAACACCGTCCTGCTATATGATACTAATTGTAGACCAAAAACGGACTTTCGTCAAGAGAAGCAGTATGAAGAGCTGTACTATTTATCAAGCAAGTTTTTTACCGTCCCACATTCGGTTGTTGGTGTGCATCACGATATGATATAATCAGCCTGAACTCTGATCTCTGTATTGATCACAATTTTCTAAAATGAAAGAGGTGGAAGATATGGTTTATGTCATGCTGGCGGATGGTTTTGAGGAAATGGAAGCCATCACCCCTGTGGATGTATTGCGCAGAGCGAATATCGATGTTTCTACCGTATCGATTTCAAACAGCAGAACGGTGACCGGTTCCCATCAAATCCCGGTTATTGCCGATAAATTGATGGAGCAGGCAGACTTGGTGAACGCGGAAATGGTGATCCTTCCCGGAGGGCCCGGAACGCAAAACCTATACAATCATGCGGCACTTGAAAAAGCGATCGCATTAAGGGTGGAACAGAACAAATGGATGGCCGCCATATGCGCAGCCCCGATGATTCTTGGGAAAAGGGGTTACCTGAAAGGTCATGAAGCCATCTGCTTTCCAGGTTATGAGAAGGATTTACTGGGAGCTGTCATTCAAAACCGTAAAGCTGTTATCTCCGAAAAATTCATCACATCCAAGGGTGCCGGAACAGCTTTGGATTTCGCTCTGGCAATCGTATCAGTATTAAAAGATGAAAATACCGCCGCCGCATTGAAATCTGCATTACAGGCAGACTGGTAGAGATGCGGGTTTACTCTGATTGAAGCATTGCAGGCAGAGTGCCGGAATGCAGGTTTGCCCTAACTGAAAGCCACAAATCAGGCAGACTGGTAGAGATGTGGGGTTACCCTGATTGAAATCCGCATTGCAGGCAGAGTGCAGAAATGCAGGTTTGCCCTGATTGAAATCCGTATTGCAAACGGACTGGCAGGAATATAGTTATTAAAAACGGTGGAAATGCATACACATATCCACCGTTTTGTTTCGGAATACAGCTTTATTGCATTGTGGTTATTCAGTTATTTTCAGATCCAATGCTTTTCCCTTTTCAAAAAGATAAGCTTTTATCTTCTGCGGAGTATTCATGATTAACTCATCCGGTATTTCTGCTTTTTGCACTAACTCATAAGCTTTTGTCAGGTTTCCGACATCAAAGCTGATGTGTGCGTCACTGCCCATGATAATTCTGGCTCCCTGCCTTGCGGCTTCCTTAGCAATGGCAAGGCAATTGCTTTCGCTTCCTTTTCTGGCGGTGTATAAGGAACTGTTATTAATTTCAATCAACTTGTTCTTTTGCTTAGCCTTCGCAACAAACTGCTCTATGTCAATTTCATACTTCGGGTTACCGGAATGGCCAATGATATCCACATCATCATTGTCCATAACAGCCAGAAGCCCCTTCGTATGCTCTTGTTTGGTTGAAGGAACTATACAGATGTCATGGTAGCTTGCAATAACAACATCCAGCTTTTGAAGCCACTTCTTTTCAATGTCAAGCCTTCCGTCATAGTCAATGATATTGGCCTCCACTCCCCGAAGAACTTCCACACCGTACATCACACGAGGTATCACCTTCAGGTTATGAAAATAAAGAATGTTCGGCGCGCCCTGAACGGTTACACCATGATCGGTTATTGCGACAAGCTTCATGCCAATTTCCGAGGCATGCCGCACATTTTCCTGTAATGTGCTGTAAGCGTGACCACTGGCAAGAGTATGCGTGTGCAAATCTACTGTAAACTGCATAAAAATCAATTATTCCGGCAGGGATCCAGTCTGCTGGTTTTACTCCTTTATTCATTATTTTACACATCTGAGAATACCATTGAAAAGCTTATACTGCAACATATTCCATGGAGATTATACCACTGCCTGTTGTCTTTAACCAGTGTCAATTTTCTATCTCATCGCATCCCTCCGCATGCTCCTGCCACATTCCAATTAAAACTGGAATAAGTGAGAACTGGATGAGCCAAATAAAAACTTTTTCATTCTATACTCCACGCTGTTCACCAAAATCAGAAATTATGTGTACTTTATGGTTATTTCATGAAAAAAGGTTTTACAGATATCAGAAAATGGGTAATGATTGATAAATTGACCGATTACTCAATAAGGAGTATCTGTATCATCGACAAGGTCATGAGGATCTTGCCAATATTGATGGAAGGTGCTAAAATGAAGATGTATTTAGAGTCACAAAATCAGAAGTTTCATGCTTCTGTTTTCTGTGGCTTTTCTATTTACAGGATCTTACGACGGGACAGATTTACCATGAGAACAGGTTCTTTGTTCAGCCTATTCCAGGAAACCTGGCCCCTTGGTACAGTGAATTTTTACACTGGAACCTGTCCCCGCTGTAAAACAGGAGAATCGTATGTTGTATGATGTTGTTATTATTGGAACCGGAGTTACAGGAGCCTTTGCGGCAAGGGAATTGTCACGGTATGAACTAAATATCTGTATGATCGATAAGGAGTCCGACGTTGCCATGGGTACCAGCAAAGCTAACAGTGCTATTGTCCATGCAGGCTTTGATGCTGTCCCGAACACCTTGAAAGCGGTTTTGAATGTTCGGGGAAACAAGCTTTTCCCCAGGATTACACACGAGCTGAATGTAAGCTTTCAGAAGCTCGGTTCACTGGTACTTTGCTTTCAAAACAGCGACATTCCTGTTCTGGAAGAGCTAGTGCAGCGGGGAATCCAAAATGGAGTTGAAGGTCTTTATATCGTTTATGGTGATAAACTCAGAAAAATGGAGCCCAATATCTCCCCTCACGCAGTAGCCGCGCTGTATGCACCTTCAGCCGGGATCGTCTGCCCCTATGAGTTGACATTACATGCCGCTGAAAATGCGGTCCAAAACGGTGTAGAGCTGAAGCTTGAATGTGAAGTCACTTCAATTCGGCATGAAAACCGGCGTTTTATCCTGACTACACCAAAAGGTGTGCTGGAAACCAGATATCTGGTGAATGCTGCTGGGGTGAACGCTGATAGAATTTCACAACTCATTGGTGATCAAAGCTTTACCATTCACCCCAGAAAAGGTGAATATGTGCTGCTGGATAAACAATTTGGAAGCACTGTAAACCATGTTGTCTTCCAGTTGCCTTCAGAAAAAAGCAAAGGGGTGCTTGTTACACCAACCGTGGATGGAAACCTTCTTGTCGGGCCTAATGCAAAGGAAATTCCCGACAGAGAAGATACCTCTACCACAACAGAAGGGTTGCAGGAGATTATTACTACCGCCCGCAAATCAATCCCTTCCCTTGATCTACGGGGTATCATCACTTCGTTTGCCGGGCTTCGGGCTGGTACAGAGGAAGGGGATTTTATCATCAGGCCTTCCATGGTTAATTCCAGTTTCATTCATGTGGCCGGCATAGAATCACCCGGCCTGACAGCCGCACCGGTTATTGGAGAAATGGTTGTTCAACTGCTTGAAGAAAATGGCCTCCGGCTGGTTCATAAAAAGAGCTTTAACCCTTGTGTGCAACCTGTTCAAACAACGCGCCATAAGAACACAGAGCAATGGAATGCGCTCATTAAAAGCAATCCCCAGTATGGAAGGATTGTCTGCCGTTGTGAGAAAATCACCGAAGGTGATATTCTGGCAAGCATTCACCGCACCATCGGTGCTACAAACCTGGACGCAGTAAAAAGAAGAACCCGGGCTGGAATGGGCCGGTGCCAGGGTGGCTTCTGCAGCCCCAGGATTGTAGAGATCCTTTCCCGGGAATTGAATCTTCTGCCAGAGCAAATCACAAAAACCGGCGGAAACTCACAGATATTATCGGGGAAAACTAAAACAACAAGGGTTCATAAGACCAATCAAGAGGAATAGATGAAATAAATGAAGCACACCCGTCTTCATGTGTTGACAAGCTTGAATGGGCTGTATTCACTATCAATTGTGTTGAACCAGACACACCGGATGATAACATTTATTTCAATGTTCTGTTAACGGAAAAGGGGCAAAATGCCATGAACGAAAAAAAAGCAGATTTAGTGATTATCGGCGGCGGTCCGGCCGGAATGGCAGCTGCCATTGAAGCCTCTAAAAAAGGCATTCAGGACATCGTTATTCTTGAAAGAGAAAAGAGCCTTGGAGGAATCTTACAGCAGTGCATTCACAACGGTTTTGGCCTTCACTATTTTGGTGAGGAGCTGACCGGGCCCGAATATGCATGGCGATTTATTGATGAGGTTGCGGCCAGGGGCATATCCTATTCTTTGGAAACCACCGTTTTATCTGTTGATTCCGATAAGCGTGTTACAGCGGTGAATAGCTGTGAAGGGCTGTTTACGCTGAAGGCCAGAGCCATCGTGCTGGCCATGGGCTGTCGCGAACGCACCAGAGGGGCTTTGAACATCCCGGGGACACGGCCTGCAGGTATCTATACCGCTGGCGCCGCACAAAAATACGTGAATATCCATGGTTTGATGCCTGGCAAATCCGTTGTTATTCTGGGTTCGGGGGATATAGGCCTTATCATGGCAAGAAGGCTGACGCTCGAGGGCGCTCAGGTGAAAATGGTCTGCGAGCTTCTGCCTTATTCCGGTGGTCTAACCCGAAATATTGTACAATGTCTGGATGATTTCAACATACCATTAAAGCTCAATCACACCGTTGTCGGCATACAGGGCAGGGAACGGCTTGAAGGGGTCACCATTGCCCGGGTGGGTTCGGACAAAAAGCCAGATACAGATACCTGTGAATTTGTTCCTTGCGATACCCTGCTGTTGTCTGTGGGCCTTATCCCCGAAAATGAGCTGTCTCGTGAGGCCGGTGTGGATATCCATGATATTACCTCAGGCCCGGTAGTGGATGACTGCATGCAAACCTCTGTGGACGGTATTTTTGCCTGCGGAAATGTCGTGCATGTACATGATCTGGTTGATTATGTATCCATGGAAGGTGCCAGAGCCGGTGAATGCGCTGCGAAGTACATCCGGGGATATGAACCGGTGAAGGGGAATGTCATTCCTGTTGTCGCAGGAGATGGCATACGCTATACAGTTCCACAGAAGATTGAGCTCAATACCGAACAGGAAAAAGTAAAGCTGTTTTTCCGTGTTACCGATGTTTTCAGAGACATTGTGATTGTGGTAAAGCTTGATGACAGGATCATTCTGAAACGCAAAAAGGTGAAAGCCGCACCTGGAGAAATGGAAAGCCTGGAGTTGCCGGTTGCTTTGCTATGTTCGGTGTCAGATCCACAAAAGCTTTGCATTGAGCTTGAAATGACCAGGGAGGGTTCGTAAATGCCGGAGAAGAAATTGGTCTGTATTGTCTGCCCTGTAGGGTGTCAGATGGTTGTCAGTCAAAACGAAGAGGATATTGAAAAGGTATCAGGAAATCAATGCAAGCGGGGACGGGAATATGCCATTGCCGAGTGCACCAACCCCGTGCGAACCGTTACCAGCACAATTGCAGTGCTGAACGGCGAGCTGCCGGTTGCACCTGTTAAAACAGACAAGCCCATTCCAAAACAACTTATATCTGACTGCATGCGGGAAATTAATCAATGCATCGCTCAGGCACCAGTGAGGATTGGTGATATTATCATCCGAAATGTTCTTGATACCGGCTCCAATATTGTGGCTACTTCAAACATCGGTGCAACAGGGGAAATAGACGATGACAAAAAGCTGTCATAATGGTAACATTACTACTTGAAGCGAGGTACTGTGATGAAGCTGAAGGATAAAAAAATTTTTATATTAGACATGGACGGCACCTTTTATCTGGGGAACAAATTGATAGATGGATCACTGCGTTTTATCGAAAAGTTGCGGGAAACCGGAAAAAGATTTATGTTTTTCACCAATAACTCCTCGCGAACCTCCGAGTATTACATCACCAAGCTTGAGGGTATGGGATGCCGCATAACAGGTGATCAAATTGCCACCTCCGGGGATGTGACCATCAATTATCTGAAAAAGCACTACACCGATCAAAAAATTTTTCTTTTAGCCACGCCTGCTGTTGAAAAGCATTTCAGCGATAGCGGCATCCTGTTGGATCACAAAGACCCTGCTGCAGTGGTGATGGCGTTTGACACAACCTTGCATTATGAGAAGCTGTCACAAGCTTGCACGCTAATCCGCAATGGTTGTGATTTCATTGCCACCCATCCGGATTTCAACTGCCCTACAGAGGATGGGTTCATTCCGGATTGTGGAGCAATGTGTGCCTTTATCACAGCCTCGACAGCTGTTAAACCCAAATACCTTGGAAAGCCTTACAAAGAGACGGTTGACTATATTATCGACCACACCGGGTTCCAGGCTTGTGACATCGTTTTCGCCGGTGACAGGCTGTATACCGACATAGCCACTGCTTATCACCATGGGGCGACCAGCCTTCTGGTACTCTCCGGAGAAACAAAACCGGGGGATGTGGAAGCTTCAGAAATTAAGCCGGATTTTATTTTTTCGTGCCTGGCAGAGGCAATTAAGCAGCTATGATAAGGGTATCTTATGCACCAATCCTATAACAGCTGTGTTCAGAGGCGCACTTATGGCATTTAAGCAGTTCCTCCTGAACCAATCTGACAGTGCTTACCTTGCAACAACTTAGTTCACTGAACTGACAGCCATACCTTTCGCCCCAGCGAACATTTACAGGGAAAACATTGTTACTGAACATAATTGTTTCAAATCAACTGTTAAGAATTTAGCAAGGTAGTGATGGAGAAAAAATGAGCAATTCCATTGAAAACAGGTATAGTCGGCGGGAAAGCAAGTATAATGCATTTTCCGAAGCAGTTCATCTCAAGATAAAGCAGCTGATCCTTTTTAAGCTCATCACGGTTTTTGGGGGGCTTGGAATTACCGCGCTGTTTCTTGTTCTTCGCTTTATTTACCTTGGCGCCGGTGCTTTTTTGGCCATGCTGCTTGTATACCTGTTTCTGAATTTACGGCATGATAAGGCTGCTTATTGTGAAACCCTGGGGAAAAGCCTGGTGGGCATCAATCATAACGGTTTGCAGCGACTGAATGGTGAATGGACCTCCTTTTCTGACAAAGGAGAGGAGCTGGCCGAAATCGATCACTTTTATGCGGAGGATTTGGACATTTTAGGTCAGGGTTCTGTTTTTCAGCTGATCAATTCCTGCCAAACCCCCCTGGGAAGAAAAAAACTGAAGGAATTGTTATGTTCCCATCCAGAAAGCACAGATGAGATAATAAAAAAGCAGGAAGCGGTTGGCGAGTTGGCCAGGAGGCTATTCTTTCGCCAAAGGCTGCAGGCGGAAGGGATGACCCTGAAAGAAAGCTCTCATGAAATCAAAAAGATTCTGGATTGGGGGAAGAACGTTAATGAAAAGCTGCTGGAAAAGCGTATACAGCTTTTTTTGCGATTGTTTCCTTTCATTACCGCACTTACAATCATACCGGGTTATTTTCAGCTCATTCCCAGGCTCGTCCCCGTTCTGCTGATAATCTTCCAGATTCTCCTGTTACGGTGGAAAATCAAGCATCGTTCAGACGTGCTGAATACCGCTTATGCATTGAAGCACCGTCTTGAGCCTTACAGCAACATGCTCAAGCTGATCGAAAAAACAAAATTCCGCTGCTGTATGCTGCAAGATACTCAAAAGAACCTGTATATGAATCACAGTTCACCGTCAAAGCAGCTGGATAAGCTTTCGCGTATCTGCAGTAACATCTCCAACAGGAACAATATGTTCTACTTTGTTTTTGATGTGCTTACATTGTGGGATTATCAATGTGAAATTGCCTTGGAAAAATGGAAGCAGGAGTGCGGAAAAAATCTGCTTCAGTGGTTTGAAGGCATCGCGGCCTTTGAAGCGTTTTCCAGCCTGGCAAACCTGATGCATGACAATCCGGATTGGGTCATGCCCGACATTATTGATTCCAATACCCTGTTGGTTAAAGCCGTTCAGGCCGGACATCCGTTAATCACCAAAGGACGCATCTCAAATGACTTCGAGCTGGGCAACGACAGAAAGGTAATCCTTGTAACCGGTTCAAACATGTCGGGAAAAAGCACGTTTTTAAGAACTATCGGGTTGAACCTCGTTCTGGCTTACTCCGGTGCCCCTGTATGCGCGCATTCTTTTTCCTGTTCGGTCATGAATGTATGCACCTGTATGCGGATATCCGACAACCTGGAGAAAAACATATCCAGCTTTTATGCCGAGCTGCTGAGGATAAAGATGATTGTGGAGGCCGTTAAAACAAAAGGACGCATCTTTTTCCTTTTGGATGAAATTTTCAAGGGAACCAACTCCTATGACCGCCATCACGCCGCAAAGGTTTTGATTTCAAAGCTGGCCGGAAAGAACAGCATCGGCATGGTATCCACCCATGATTTGGAGCTGGAGATTCTGGAAAAGGAAACGAACGGGCAAATCGCAAACTACCATTTTCAAGAGCGTTATGACAATGGGCAAATCAAGTTTGATTATAAACTGAGACCGGGTGTGTCGAAGACGCGCAATGCCATCTACTTGATTGAAGCACTGGGGATTGAGCTGAAATAACCTCCATTACCCCTCTTCTCAATGAACTTGTTTTAGGGAGCACTTTTCAGCTCAAAGCTTGGAGTAAATTCGACAAAGCCTGAAAATCACCCGTAATAAAAGAATGAACCCCGGTTTTCCCGGGGTTTAATGCTTCTTTCACTGAAACCAAATTGAAAAGAGATTGTTTGCGCGCTATTTTCTTCTGCCAAAAAGCCTTAAAAGCTTTAGGAACAGGTACCCGATTTCCTTGTCATATCCAGGAACTTATGATACAGTTTATAAGGTAGAGAGTAATACAAATCAGGTTTTTGATCAATTTAATCATGATTTCACTGCAGAAAATCATTCCAATGAATAAAAACACATTACTGAAAAAGTACGGCTTTAATAAACAAGAACTCCAATTGGTATTTTTATGCATATATGTGATGATTATCGCGTTGATGCACTTGAAATCATGAATGCAGTTCGATTGAAAAACCTCTGAAAAGGAGGATTCCAATGAAAGCATTTAAACTGCCGTCCGACTTTTTAATGGGCTCTGCAACTTCCGCTACACAAATTGAGGGTGGAATGTCACAAAGCAATTGGTACAAATGGTGTGTGGATGGGCACATCAAGGATGGTTCCACCTGTATCCGTGCCAACGATCACTGGAACCGATATGCCCAGGATATTGGATGGATGAAGAAACTCAACCATCAGGTATATCGGATGAGTGTGGATTGGAGTCGGATTGAACCCCGCAAGGGGGAATTTGACCAGGAGGCGATCTTCCATTATCGTGATATCATTCAAGAACTGATCAACAACGGAATCCGCCCCCTCGTCACACTGCATCACTTCTCTCACCCCCTTTGGCTGGTTGAAGAGGGAGAGTTTGAAAACGAAAAGGTGGTTGACTATTTTGAACGATTCGTCACCTTCGTTGTTGAAAACCTGGGAGATCTGGTCAGCGAGTACATCACAATCAACGAGCCGAGTGTTTTCGGAGTTTTGGGATACCTCTTCGGTGAGTGTCCTCCAGGGAAGAAGAGCATAAAGCTTGTCATGCAGGTGTATAAAAACATGACCCTATGCCACATCAAGGCTTACCAGACCATACATCGCGTACGGAAGCAAAGCCTGTTCAACGGTGAAACAAAGGTTGGAGTAGCCCATGCTCTTCGGGTTTTTGATCCCCTTTCGCTGAAGAACCCTTTTGATAAACTGGCAGCAAAGATCATGGATTATTTGTTTCAGGAAGCCCTGGTAATGTCCATGTCGGATGGTAAACTTCGCTTTCCCATTGGAAAGGGTGCGCCCCTGGGAACAGGAAAATTCTATGACTTTATCGGAATAAATTACTATACTCGCTCCGCCGTTCAATGCATAGGTTTTCGCATCACGGCCTTCAAACAAAACCCTCAAAATGATCTGGGTTGGGAAATATATCCGGAGGGGCTTTCACAGCTATGCAAAAGATATTATAAGAAGCTGAATGCTCCTATCTGGATCACGGAAAATGGAACCTGCGATAAAAAAGACGCCTTCCGCTCCCGATTTATTTATGATCACCTGCATGAGGTTTCCAAGCTTTGTAAGGAAGGCATTCCTGTGCAGCGATATTACCATTGGACGCTGATGGATAATTTTGAATGGGCTGAAGGAGAATCCGCCCCATTTGGTCTGATCAAGGTGGACTTTGAAACCCAGCAGCGTATATTGCGACGCAGTGGTTCCTTCTATGCGGAGGCTTGCCGTGAAAAAGGTGTTACCAGGGAAATGATCCACAAATACTTGAGTCCTTAGCCAGAGGGCGGGGCTTAACAGGTACCATAAGAGGTAACATAGGGCGGGGCCCACGTACCTTGGCTTGAATCAGAGGTCGGGACCCAGGTCCCTTGGCATAATTAACCCAGCGGTGGGTCTGGATATTCTGACTTTTTTACACAGGAACCTGGGCCCCGGCCCACTGTAAAGTGTAAATTTTCCAGATGAACGTAATCCGTTACATAACCCTTGTGAAGAAGTGGCTTTGGAATGAATCCGTTAAACTTTGGTGTTTTGTACTCAATACTGCAGATGAGTTCGTCCAGCTCATCTGCACTAAAACAGGTCAACAGATCTGGCTTTGAGCTCAGTAATTCACCTAAAGCTGCTGTGAATTCCTCTATGGTGCCCGTTCCAAGCCTTGCGAGTATAAAATAGGGTGCCTGTCCGCCCAGGCCTTTCAGGTCAAAGCGCTCCTTCAGGAAATGCTGGATGAACGCCCTGAGCACATGATAATCTACCGAACCCAGCCACGGTAACAGCATAACGGTATTCCCTCCAAGGCTGAATACCTGCTTTTCAAGCAGCCCGGTTTTTTTGGCAAGAGCCCTTGTTTCTGCCAGCCTGCTGGCTGCCCCCGGCTTCAGCCACGGATAATCACAGTTTTCGGATAAAACCTTGCGTATGTTGGCAACCACCCGGTTATGGATATGCATCGAGCCGCCCACCCAAAAGGTGTTGATTTTCCCCTTCACTTTTTTCACAAACACCGTTTTTTGCTTCATGTCAAAATCGACCACTTCCCAGTTCCGCCCCGCAATCGTAATCCTTTCCCCCACGGGGGGCGGGATTTCAATTTTCCCGATCTGCCCTGTCTCCGAATTGACCGTGTATTCGTCATCCTCGGGGAACACGGCCAAAAACCGGAAGCTTGATGTGATCTTCTCACCCTCCAGACCGATGATAAGCCCCTGCTCTTCGGTGAACTGCAAATGTTCCAATGAAACCAGATGATCGATCAGCATCCGGAAATCCTGCGGGGTAATCTGGGAAAAGCAGGCCATACCAAGAATACGTTTTTCAAGGCTGGCCAGGGAAATCTCTCCCATGGAAAGAATGATGCTCATGGTTTGGTGATAAAGCATGCACAGAGGATATTTCCGGCTGACAGCCGGTTCCACCCAGCGTTCTTCAAAATACAACTGGATAATGGCTACAGACTGCAAAAGCCTCCAGGGGATCTGGTAAGGCAGCAATGGCACTCCGGAAGGCTTTTGCTCACGGCATAAAAACCACATTTCAGAAGGGTTTCCCCTGCGGCCCGATCTTCCAAGCCGCTGCAGGAAAGACGAAACCGAAGCAGGAGCCTCCAGCTGAATGATTCTCTCCAGCCTCCCGATATCGATACCCAGCTCCAGTGATACAGTAGCACCGATCACCACAGGCCCGTTCATTTCTTTCATCGTTGTCTCTGCCGTCTCGCGCAGCGAAGCTGAAATACTGCCGTGGTGCACATGATAAATATCAGGCGTGTTTCTTAGTTCTGCAATTTGCCTTAAGGTCGCGATTGAGGATTCTGCGTGTTCGCGCAGGTTTGAGAAAACAATGCATTTTCGGTTCAAAGTTTTTTCATAAAGGTAGTTCCAGAAAGGCTGTGGATGGGCTGGGGCCTCCCCCTGATTGTTACGGAAATTCAAATCAAAAGAGTTACCCGGTACTAAAAGGGCTTTTTTTTTATTTCCATCATCAGGCTCTTCATAGAAATGTTCCACCGCGATGCGCACCTTCTGGGAACCTGACCTGACCTGCGGGGTATGAACGGCCTTGTCGGTGCCTGAAGCCAGCCACTTTTCAGCAAGGGTATAATCCCCAAGGGTTGCGGACAACCCAATCCGTCTGGGCTTGGTGCGGATATACCGCTGCAGCCTTTCCAGCTGGCACAAAACCTGAATGCCGCGATCCGTTCCCATGAATGCGTGGACTTCGTCGATCACAACAAAACGAAGATCCCCGAAGATTCTCACCAAATCCCGGTTTTTATTGATCAGCAGGCTTTCAAGAGATTCCGGCGTGATTTGCAGTACCCCCGAGGGGTTCTTGATCATTTTTTGCTTGTGGGAACCGGATACATCCCCATGCCAGTGCCATACCGGGATATCCGCTTCCTTCAAAAGGTCGTTCAGCCTCAAAAACTGGTCGTTGATCAATGCCTTTATCGGGGCAATGTAAAGTACGCCAACCGATGCCGGTGGGTCCTCGGTTAAAAGGGTTAAAACGGGAAGGAACGCCGCTTCCGTCTTCCCCGAAGCCGTACCGGAGGACAGCAGCAAGTGAGCATCGGTTTCAAAGATGACACGACAAGCCTCCACCTGAATGGCGCGAAGCTCGGTCCAATTATTACGGTAAATGAATTCCTGGATGAAGGGTGCCAATCGGTAAAAAACATTTTCGCTCATAAATTAAACTCCGCCGCATCATTTTCTTCAATATCGTTATCCTCTGCCGGATGGGTGGTTTTAAAAAGGTCTCCGGTAACAAGCCTTTTAAACGTTTGCTCCGGGTTTTGCCGCACCAGGTTTAAAACAGAGATGAAGTCCCGCACGATTTCCCGGGGTGTCAGCCATTCATCAGCCCCAATGCGGTTTACAGCCTGCTGCAGGAAGAAAAGCAAGTCGTCCTCACAAACCCCGCATTCCCAACCATAGTGGATAATATGAATTTCAAGGATTTTATGCAGCAACACAAAAAGCTCTTCGTAGGTCAGTTTGTCCAGATAGATCAATGGCCCCTGCATATCCTTCAGCTCTTTGGCAAATCGGCTTCCGGCCAATCTTGTCCGAAGCGCCTCATAGCTGAACAGGCCGCGTCGGTTATCCTCGACGAACTGCGGTGTGCCGCACAGATATACTCCCAACCCCTGCACCTTCCCCTGCATTGCGTCATTAAACATGTTCAACAGCTTTTCGTAGTTATTGTTGCGAGACTGTGTATTGGATATTTTGTAAAGATTCACGCCTTCATCCAGCAGCATGATCAGGCCTGCATAACCCAGCTGCATTACAAAATCGGAAAACAGCTTGATATAGTCGAACCAGGTATCATCGTCGATGATCACCCGAACCCCGAGCTCGGTATTGGCTTCGGTTCTAGTTTGATATTCCCCCCTGAGCCACTTCAGCGCGGCGTTCTTCATTTCGTCGTTGCCGGTGCGATGTCCCTGCCAAAAAGTACTGAGCACCCTGGCAAAATCATAGCCGTGAACGCGATCGTCCATGCGGTGGATAGCCTGCATAATGCTTAGCTCCATGCGTTCGGTAAGCAGGGGATCATTCAATGAAAGACCCTCCTCCTTCATCAATTGCATTTGAACAGCGGCGATCCACCGCTCCAGGATGGCATTTAAGGCACCGCCGTCAGGCCTGACCTTGGTGGCCATGTTCTGCAGCAGCTCGCGGTAGGTGGCCAGGCCGCTGCCGCGGTTGCCGGTGAGCTTCCTTTCAGGGGACAGGTCGGCGTCGATAACGACATAATCCCTGTCCATGGCATAATTGCGGATGATCTGAAGCAGAAAGCTTTTACCGCTGCCATACCGCCCCACGATGATACGGAAAATGGAACCACCCTCCCGGATATTGGCCAGATCCTCCAACAGCGTTTCTATTTCACGTTTTCTTCCCACCGCCATGTATTCCAGCCCAATTCTTGGTGTAACCCCCGCGCTGAGTGAGTTCAGCAACGCTGTGGAAACCCGTTTGGGAACCTTCAGAATATTCATTTAAAAACCCCTTCCAATTGTGCCATGTATTCATCATATACCAGCCACTGCCCGCCTTCTGTAGCAAGAATGATGTCCCCCAGTGCTTCCATAGCCTGTTGATTGATTTCATCCATTTCCAGTTCGAGAAACAGTTGGGGAAAAACGTGGCTGATCAAATCCGCGCCCACTTCACCGCCGTTTTGCAGGATAAACGCCATGAGGCTTTGTTGGTTTTGCGTAAGATTATGCTTCAGCAAGCCAGCCCCTGAAAGCTCACATTCAGGAGTTTGTCCGCTGCTTTGAAGAGCAGTACGGGCTGGACTTTGCTCCGCAGCCCAAGTGCCTTTGGTTTCCATAATGCTTTCTTTTGCTTCCGCCATAAAATCTTTGGTTTTCACAATAGAATCTTTGGCTTCCACCATGCCTTTTCTGGCTTCTACAATGCCTACCCTATGAGTTATTACAGGCTCTTCCAGGCTAAAGGCAAGTTGTATAGGGCTGTCTAAACAGGAATGCGTTGTTTTTACAAAAGGACAATCAGCAACTGTAATTACCCGTTCACCTGAAGAGGTACACCCACCCGGCTGTGTCTCCAAAAGATCAACAGGCTCACCATTTTCATAACACTCATCATTCTCGCAGGAAGTATTCCCATCCTGAGAAAAAGGAGCATCGTTCGTACGGACTCCTCTTGTGATTTCATCGATACCCTCGAGCAGCCTTTGGCGGATGAGATTGGATTCTTCAAGCAGCTGGACAATTCGATCCCTATCGACCTGAATCTTCTTCTTTTCATCGTCGGGAACCACTTTACAAAGCTGGCTGATGACAAACGACTGTATCACCGAAAGAACCTTTGGCTCCAGCTCGATGCCCCGAAGCCTTCCCCTGATTTGTGCCTGCTCGCGCAGGCGGTTTTCGGTTTCCTTGATAACCGACGTAAAAAAACTGCGCAGCGGTGGATAGTTGGAATAGGGTATTTCGTCCTGGCACACCGAAGTGACCGGGCCGCTGTATATGGCGTTTTGAAAGGCAATCCGCCGTTTGCCGTTGCTGTGCACAGGCCTGTATATACCAAAGATACCTTTGCCCTTTTCTTGAAACAGGCTTTGATTCACTTCCTGGAACACTTTCGGCAGCAGTGAGAGGAAATACCCCCCCTGGCTGCTTTTGGCCAATTGTCCGGTGTGAAAGCGGTAGTCAGAGAAGCGGCTGATAAAATCGAGGGTGAAGCCAGCTGTGGGGTTTTCCATGAAACAGCCCGCCAGAGAATCGGGAAACAGGGTTAACAGGGATTTATCGGGAACTCTTGTCATCATGGTTGTAAAGTCCCCATTGGCATAGATCAGGATATAGTCCTGCACCCACAACACCAAATACTTATCGAGGATAGAATAGGTGCTGCGATAAGCACTCCACAAACCACACAACTGTAAAAAACCATCGGTGGCGTCGTTGACCCCCACCTGATTGATGATTTCATAAATATAGACAAACAAATAGGACAGATCGGTTTTCGGGTATTTCCCCTGCCGAAGCTGCGAACGGAGATAAAAATACCATTCCTTCTGCCTTTGTGACATGGCTTCATAGGTGGGCCAATAAGACCGGAAAGGCACATGGCGAGCCTTTTCACCCATATCATTGGCGTGTTTTTGGGCTTCCCTGACAAAGGAATTTTCATTCCTTTCCTGGTTCAGGCGTACGACAGATTGATACAGCGTTTTCAGCTGCTTCATCCGCGAGGGGGCAACACCTGCCAGGGGTTTTCTGTTTTTACCATCCGCAACCCCCACTGTGGATTGCCTGCTACGGTCGTTAGCGACCCCCCGCCTGTTATACCCATCGGTACCCACCACTGCAGATTGCCTGTTTTTACCGTTAGCGAAACTTTGGTATTGCGATTCTTCCTCGCAGCAGGGTTCTGGTTCCGGTTCAGGTTCATAGCTGCCCAGACAGTCTGGCCGGGGCGGAATAGCCGTGCCCTGACCCTCCCAGTCTTCTTCAAAGCTGTAGGAATATGCTTCGTCATCCTTCCAGTCCATGATAGTACCCTTATCCTTTAACACCTTGCGGTGATTCACCTTCCATCCCTCTTGTAAAAGGCAGACCGAAAACATACAATGGAAGAAACGGGCAATGGCCTCGCAGGTTTCCCCCAACGCCATCCACTACCAATATTAGAACACATGTTCTGTGTGGAGTCAAGAGATGAATGGGATTTGGCAATATATTTACAATAAAAGTTTACACAAACAATGCATTGTCTTCTGTAACTCCGTTGCGGGCAGTGAAACCACAGCGGTGCAGCTTCGTGCCATCGCCTCAGAAAACCAGGCTGAAGACAATTTTCATGTGCATCACGGGAATATCTCCACTTCCCTGCGTGAGGCTGCAGAAGCTGCCATGAAGAAAGACAGGCCGGTAGTGGTGATAGGCACCTCAAGCCTTGAAATGGGTCTGGATATCGCCGGACTGGACAGGGTGATTCAGGTCAATTCACCTGTGGCGGTGGCCAGCTTTGTGCAGCGCATGGGCCGTTCCGGCCGCAGAGGCCAACCGGCAGAAATCTATTTCGTATGCCATGATGGTATTCCACAGGAAAAGGCTATCCTGCCGGGAAAAATCCCCTGGAACCTGATCCAGAATATCGCTGTTATTCTGCTTTACCTGGAAGAACGGTGGATGGAGCCACCCAAAAAGCCAAAATATCCATTTGGTATTCTGTATCACCAAACCCTCAGCATACTTGCGGGGAAGGGGGAATTATCCATAAATGCGCTGGCGCAGCAGGTTCTATCGTTATCCCCTTTTCAGAATATATCCCGGGATGATTTCGATCAGGTGATCACCCGAATGCTGAAGCTCGATCACCTGCATCAATTGGAAGATGGCGGGTTGATTCTGGGAATGGAGGGTGGTAAACTGGTGCACAGCTATACCTTCTACCCTGTCTTCAAAACCTTTGATACCTATACGGTGTTAAGCGGCTCCGAGCAAATAGGGCTGGTTTACCGTGAGTTTTCAGCAGGTGAGCCGCTAACACTGGCCGGGCATACCTGGGAGGTACTCTCCTGTGATTCCGAGCATTTCAGGGTATATGTAAAGCCTATGATCAACCCCATTGTCATTTCAGATGAAGGTGACCTGGCCGTAATTCATACACGAATTCTGGAGAAGATGAAACAGGTGCTTACAGACAGGAAAGAGTATCCCTTCCTGCAACAGGGCGCTTTAAACCGGTTAAGAGAAGCGCGGATCCTTTCACGGGACAGGAATCTCACGGCCAGGAATTTAATTCGCATTGATAAGGGGTTGTATTGTATTCTTCCCTGGATGGGCAACGCGGATTATAATGCGCTGATGCTGCTTCTAAGGCATTTTATTCCGAAGCGAATGCAGCTTGTTCACTTAAGCGGGTTTGAGCCCTATTACATCCTGGTGAAAACCCGGGAGGACAGCCTGGAAACCTTGATGGAATGCCTTCAGGACATAACGGTTGCGAACATTACCCTGGATGATATTCTGAAAAACCAGGAGGTCCATCGTTTTAAGACCAAATGTGAAAGTATCATCCCGAAATTTGATCATTTCATTCCCGCTATGTTGTTGAAAAAAGCCTTGGAACAAGACTTTATCGACCTGCCCGGAGTGATTCGAAGGGTTAACCAATGGCAATAGGATTCTTTTCAGCTTTCTTATCTGCTCTGTAGGTTCACAATCCTTCAATCAATGAATGAATGAGTTTTATCGAATGAGTGTCTGTAAAATATGTAAACTTGTGCTTGAATTGTAATACTCTCTGTTCAAGATGAAGTAATCTACCGATAATATTAGTAGTGATTGTTTATACTTTCAGTGCATAAGGAAGGTGCTTCTGTTGAAAAAAGCCTCCGTTAGTCCATTGTATAAAGGCGGCTTGGACGGTTTAGTCTGGATCATTAGTGGCCGTGTATTTGTAAAGAATGAAATGACAAATGGTATGCCTCCCATCATCAACCCTTGTGAGGGAGTATTGCTATTGGTAAATGGTCAGGAACGGAATCACCTGACCACCATACGCGAAACGGATGAAATTGAACTCATTGCAGCCGAATACACTGTAAATATGGAAATGAGTATCGAGGTTTCAGAGGACGGCCAACAAGCTTTTTTAAACTATTCGCCAGAAAAACTTGTAAAAAACATTATCCAGGACGCCTACCCGGTTAACAAACTCGATGTTCAGGCGGTGCAGCATATCGTTGAAACACGTAATATTACAATGGAACAATTATTAGAGTGTTTAAGTAATTCCGGTATCGTTTATGGAATTAGTCAAAGCATGCTTGAACAGATCTGCGTAAAAAATGCAGCGGGAAGATATCTGGTTGCTGAAGGCCTGGCCGCTGTAAATACTGAGGATGATTCCATTGAATATTTCTTTGAAAACGAAGAAATAGTGGATTACACGCCAAAAGCAAATGATTCTGGCAGAATTGATTTTAAGAGCATCTCCGTTTTTCAGTCGGTGAATGTGGGGCAAATCATTGCAAAGGTTAAAAAGGGCCAACCAGGCACCGAAGGGATTACTGTCACCGGAAAAACAATTCTGCCACAGCAGGCAATCAAAATAACTATTTCACCTGCTTTTTCAATCAGTTATGATGAAAAAACAGGGAATATCCGCGCTAACAAACCAGGACGTCCATTCAAGCAGGAGAAAAACAATGTCGTTTCATTTCAAATATTCGATTTCGTTTCTGTCGATGAAGTGAACATGAAAACCGGTAATATTCACTTTAAGGGAGATATAGAAATTAAGCGGAATGTTTTTGAATCTATGGAGGTCGTAGCAAAGCAGGATGTAATCATCAAGGGGAATACGGAATTTGCAAGCATTTATGCCGGAAATAACATTACCATCAAGGGGACTGCAATCAGCAGTAAAATCAATGCAGCCATGAATGAAATGGTCTCGAAGGATCCAGCATCCCTCCTGCAAAAGCTGACAGAGGGAATCGATGACTTGATTTGGAATATAAAACAGCTTCAAATGGACGATCCCAATACCTCCTTTCCTGAGTTGGTCCGTTGTATGCTAAATGAAAAAAACAGGCAGCTGCCCATGACCGTTTATGACGTAATCAACGCTCTGCGTAAAGACAACTATGATGTGGAAGATAATTTTATACTTTCTTTACTGAAGAAAACGCGCTCACTGATGGGAAACACCTCAGAAATTGAGGATATGAAAACCTTATATCAGATATCGTCCGATTTGAAGAAATTGTTTTCCAACAAAAATGCTACCCCGGTGAAAGGAAACATTACATTAAGCTCTGCGATCAACTGCGAGGTTACAGCCTTGGGTAATATTCATGTATTGGGCAGAGGCTGTGTAAACTCAAAGCTGACAAGCGGTGGTAAGGTGATTGTAACAGGCTATGTTCGTGGTGGTCAGATACGCGCGGAAAAAGGGATTGAAGTCAACATTTCTGGTTCGGAAAGAGGTTCCAAGATTTTTCTGGCAGTCCCTCAGGACAGCTACATTCAGATCCGTTCAGCATTCACAGATACGGTTGTGAAGGTGGGAGGGTTATCCTATACCTTCCTCTCAGAAAAGAAAAAAGTACGGGCAAGAATTGAAAAAGGTAACCTACTACTTTAAGAAGAGAGGAGCACAAACTCATGAACCCGACAAATAAGCTTCAAAATATAATTGCTCCAGGCACAGTGATTAAAACAAAGCACAAGAACAGTAATGACTGGGTTTTTACTATAGTCCTTAGTGCTTATGAAAACCTGATTGAAATCAAACATGTTGAGGATTACCTGGTTTCTGTCCTTATGATCGGAGATATACTGGATTGTAAAATAGCCGGGGAAAACACTTTTCATAAAATAACCGCTGAGGTTTTCAATATTCGGTTTGTGTCCCATACGATTGTGCTGAAGATAACCAATTTTGAAAGCATACAAAATACACGCAAACATAAACGCTATGACACCTATTTGTGCGGTAATTACAGCATAAAGGGAGAATATTGCGATAACTATTGCGTGGTGTTGAATGTTAGCCTGGGTGGTTTCTATATTGTTACACGAGGCCGATTAAAGACGGGAGATGTCATTGAACTGATGCTTTATCATCAAAAAACGAATTATCTCTTAACGGAATGTGTTGTACAATGGGTCGATGAAAAGGAACAGAACCATTATTATGGCCTTTCCATCGTGAATGTGCATGAAAGATCAATGCAACCCTTCCGTCATTTTCTCAGAAGCCTTCAAAGAAAAGAAACGATGTTGTATAAAAAGCTAAAAAGCCAATACGGAGATTATGACCCTGTTCAATAACTATTCGGAGTTATTATCTTGCAATGAACAGGTTATTGTGTACATAAAAAGCGGCCTGCTCTACCGTTGTGCCCATTCCTGCGTTTCTGTTACGATCCTGCACCCTGTTTCTATTGCCTTGTGTATCATCATGGCCAGATAATGATCCTGTGAGGCTTCCGCCAGACTGTAAAACGAAGGGCCTCCGAAAACGTAATCCCGCATTTTTACCAGACAGGTTACTACTGCAATCTCGTCATCATTCAGGCTGGCCGGCAGGAATGGATTCACATAAACCCAGTCCTCACCGGCTAAAATCCCCTTCAGAAAGAACCCTTCCAGGTTGGTGCCTTCACCCGCCTGCATCCGCTTCAAATTGAATTCTATGGGCGTTCTGTAGTCTTTCAGATATTTCACGCTGTCGTTGTTGATTTCACCTCGTTCTCCCCTGGCCATCACTCTTTGGGATCTTGCCCAGGAACGGTGCTGACTGGTTTCAAAATCATAAAACCCTACCTTGCCTCCAAAATCCAGGAATGCAAGCTGATGGGGATTCATCTGCACAATCTCCTTTTCAGGAAGACCGGTTCGGCCAAAACCCACCACTGTTGGAAAAGAAAACCCGCGTGCTTCGATTTCAGCATTTTCAAAGCCTATGTCAAGCACTTTGCGTATCATGCTGACCGCATGATATCCATGGCTGAAAGAAACATGAACATAGCGGCATTCTCCCAACCTGCCTGATTGAATAACAGATAAAGCGGCCTGATACATGGGCTGCAACCAATACTGTTCAGCTACCTGTATTTTGGAGCCGGAGGCAGCAAGCCTGTTCAGTTGCTTCAATCCGTTCAGGTCTTTGGCCGGAGGAGTTTCCGCAAGTACAGGAATCCCTTCTAAAAGAAGCTGAGTGGTTACATCACATGCAACAGAACCATTGACTGAAACTACAATGAAATCGGGCTTGGTAGAACTCAATAACTCTTCCCGTGTACTATAAACCCGATAACCATATTTGCTATGTATGGAGGTCCTTTTTTCTTCGCTACTGGAAACGACACCGCAAACCTCAAACAAGTCTGGCAGGGCTTGCGCGATTCTCATATAAAATTCAGCCCGCCAGCCGCTTCCGATGATTCCAAATACACATTTTCCACTCACACGAAATCTCTCCTCTCGCAACAATAATATCGGGCAGGTGTAAGAAGAATATGATGCCGATAATATCCCGAATGCCCTTCTAACATCATAACAAAATCACATTACTCTGTCACTGTATGAAAATGCTATTCGCAGAGCCCGTTGAGCCATTGCGGGAAAGCTTCTTTTACCTCCTTCCAATTCACTTTTCAGACTTTCGTGTCATGCAGTCGTAATGTAAATCAGTAAATGAATGCACTATTTTTTCTGTTTTCGTCGCATGTAAAAGGCAGCATTGAAGCATAGAATGCTGATAGAAGGCTTTTTTCTTGCCACTATCATGATGTTTGAGTTATAATATAGGAAGTTGGCTTATCCTGTTTCTGGATCGGATAATTTCAATACCCGTCACCATGAGAAACCGGAGGATTTTTTTTGGGAGGATACGGTATACTTATGAACATAGAGAAAAAAGAAAGTAAGAAGTGGAAATCACTACTAAGCGGTTTTTTTATATTATTGATTCTGGCAGTAATGCTGTTGTTATTGTTTAAAGCCCATAGCCCGGAAGAGCTTAGAGACTTGTTCATGCGCATGAACGCCACCTGGCTAATCGCAGCTCTGGGCTGCGCACTGCTTTCCTATTTTGCTGAAATGATGAGCTATTACGAACTCACAAAAAAGGTTAATGGAAAGACATCCTTGCGTACTGCATTCCGTGTGACCATGGCCGGACAATATTTTAACTCCATCACGCCCTTTGCTGCGGGCGGTCAGCCATTTCAGGTTTACTACCTGATGAAGGATGGAATTCCCATGGGGCGTTGCGCCAATATCATCATGGTCAAGTCTGTTTTGTTTGAGTTGTGCGTATTTTCCGTCAGTGTTGTTTCTTTTATCTTCGGTGCAGGTGCCTTAAACCGCATCATTGGTAAATTTACTATGTTTTTCATCATTGGGGTCACCATCAATCTGGCCGTTATTGCTTTCTTCGGTTTGTTTTTGCTGAATAAAAACGCGGCACGCAAGGTTGTGGACTGGGTTTTTAATCTTCTGGGGAAGCTAAGGATTGTAAAAGACCCCGGTAAGTATACCAAAAGAAAGGAAGAAGAGTTGGCTGGCTTTTGTGATGGCAGTGAGCTGATCCTTCATGATCGGGGTGTTATTCTCAAGGCTTCCTTCTATCAGATTCTTAACCTTTTATTGCAGTATGCCATCCCCTGGTTCATGCTGGTCTCTATGGAGGGCACCCGCAAGTTTTTCTTTGAAATCATCGCCTCTCAGGCTGTGCTAAGAGAGGTTACGTCTTATGTGCCTTCCCCTGGTGCCGCTGGGGGTGCAGAGGGGATTGGTTATTTCTTTTTCCGTAATTTCTTTGTGTCTTCACCCATCGTGTCGGTTATTCTCATTTGGAGAATATTCACCTATTATCTGAATCTTATTGTTGGCGGAGTCAGTCTTGTATTTATCAAAAGCAATGATAAAAAAGAAAGCAGCATCATCGAGCAACGTAAGACCGCAAAACTAAAGAAACCGGCTGCATAAAATCCAGCTTGAACAGACTGTTAAGAAAAAACCGCCCCTTTAGAGGGTGCGTTTTGGGGATTTTGAATCTCGGAAAAATATCGGCATCGTTTGGTAGTGTTACCGGCTATGCCGATTTTTCCTTTCGTAAATTTAATCTGCAATTTTACATAAACTCTATTGACATATTGACTCTAACGAGTTAGACTCAATATGGACTCTACTGCATTAGAGAAAGGGGCGACTAATATGGAAACACCGAAAGTATTCGAGAGCGAATATCGCTTTTGTCTTATTTTGTGGGAACATGAGCCTATCGGAAGCGGTGAGCTTGTAAAACTGTGTAAAAAGAAGCTTGACTGGAAACCCACCACTACATATACAGTCATTAAACGCCTCTCCGAACGCGGTATTCTAAAAAACGAAAACTCAATCGTATCTTCGTTAATATCAAAGGATGAAATACAGGCGGCCGAGATCGATGAGCTTGTAGAAAAAAAATTTGAGGGTTCGCTGCCGGCTTTTATTAATGCATTTACGAAACACCAGCAGATTTCAGACAGAGAGATCGATGAAGTACAGAAAATGATTGACCAATACAGGAAGAGGGATCGCAATGACTGATGTATTCTTGAAATTTATCAACATGAGCATCTCCGCAAGCTGGCTTGTGCTTGTTGTGGTCATTCTAAGATTATTACTAAAAAAGACACCAAAATGGCTGAATCCTGTGTTATGGGGAATCGTCGGCCTGCGGCTCATTTTGCCTTTTTCCATCGAAAGCTTCCTGAGCCTGATCCCCAGTGCGGAGACAATCAGCCCGGATGTTATTTACTCTCAGGAGCCAGCAATCCATAGCGGTATTCCGGCATTAAACAGCGTGGTCAACCCCATCATTACGGAATCTTTTGCCACTAATCCTATGGCTAGTGCAAGTCCACTACAAATATGGATTCCAATAGCTGCTATCGTTTGGATTGTTGGTACCGCCGCCATGCTTATCTACACGGTTATCAGTTATCTACATCTAAACAAGCGGGTAAAGACTGCCGTGTTGCTTCGAGATAACATCTATCAGAGCGAAGATGTCGCATCGCCCTTTTTGCTCGGCATACTGCGTGCCCGTATATATCTACCATTTAGTATGAACGAAAAAGATATAGATCATGTGATCGCCCATGAGCAAACGCACATCAAGCGCCGTGATCACTGGATCAAGCCATTTGGTTTTTTACTGCTTGCTTTGCACTGGTTCAACCCTGTGTTGTGGGTGGCGTACATTCTTCTCTGCCGGGATATTGAGCTCGCCTGTGATGAGGGGGTCATCAAAGAATTGTGCGCGGATGAGCGTGCGGATTATTCGGATGTACTGCTTTCATGCAGTGTGTCACGACGGATGATTGCTGCCTGTCCGCTTGCTTTCGGAGAAGTTAGTGTGAAAGAGAGAGTAAAGAACGTGCTGAATTATAAAAAACCCGCGTTCTGGCTTATCGCCGTTGCTGTGATCGTCTGTATCGTCGTAGCTGTATGCTTTCTGACAAATCCGAAGAAGGCTCCAATCACTTTCGGCGATATTCAGATAACCTGGGCACATACAATGGATATGAGACGTGACTTGCCAAAACCATACAATTTGAATGACGCAGAGCTTGATGAGCTAAAGAGCCGTTTGCGGGAATTGAAAATTGGCAGAAAAAATAATGATTATGGCGGCTTTACGCCTATGTATTCGCTAACAATAAAAGCGCAGGGCGTGGAGCAATTCATGATTGCAAGCTACAACAGCGACGGCACTCATGTAGGTTTGATGTTTCAGGGGGAATATTACCGCATCGAGAATGAAGATTTTTCAAAATACCTCATCAGCATCTGTGCCGGGAGCAACAGATCTGAAGCATCCGTTAATGAAGGCAGGCTATCTCTCAATGATGTAATTATACTTTCTCAAAAAGGCGAAGATCTCTCGTGGGAAGATTTTGATCAGTTTACTTATGTGGAAACCGGCTCTGGCCTCTATATCCGTGTTTATGAAATCAATCTTTTGTTCTCACTTTGGATAGGCGGCATTCCAGACAAAGAGCCAATGTATATCAGCCTCCGCACCAATATAGAACCAGAGGATGCCATAGACATACGAACAGAGGATGTAACGTCCTTCATCAGCAAGCACAAAGATGATTTATCCGAATCATCCATCTTCCGTGAATACAGATTCGACGATTCGGAGGATATTATGAAAACCGCTGGGGTAATCCTTAATGAAGATGGAACTTTTACCTTTCACTTTTCACCTCTGAGCAGTTATCTCGGACATGGCACTTATAGGTTCTATAACAACAGACTGACTTTGAATACAGATGATGGATATTATACCTACGTATTTGACATGGTAGATGATACGCTAGTTTTCGATGCCGATGCTTCCTCAGTACAGGTGTGGATGTCTGGCATAACGGATGGTTCGGTGTTTAAGTAATCTGTATATGATAAGACCACATCAAAGGTTTTTATCCTTCGGTGTGGTCTTTGCTTTAAGCTTGCGCCTGGAGAATCGGCCAAAAATGAACCTGGTTTCGTAAGTCCTCAGGTTAAACTACCTTTTCGGGTACTGCCAAATACTGGCTCTATTCAACCTTTGAATGAAACAATACCCTGTGCTCCGCGGTTAATTCAAGACTTGTACACCTCAATGCCACCGGCGCTCTTGCGGATTTTAAGACGTTCTCCGCCGCTCAGCTTCAATTGGGCGATATATTCCTCGGGTATCTTAATTCTTCCCTTGTTATCCACTACCGCGAACTCATCATGAGATTCGGAAGGGTTGGCCATGTCGCCCAGTTCGGAAAGCTTCCTTTGGTAATCTTCCTTCTTTACCATCTCACTGCCGATCATCCCGTCGCTGATGGAGATCACCCGGTTTACTGCGGAAGAAAGCTTCAGGTCATGGGTAACGATGACAATGGTCACACCCAGATCCTCGTTCAGCTTTTGCAGTAATTCCATGATCTTGATGGTGGTTTTGCTGTCCACCGCACCGGTGGGTTCGTCGGCCAGGATCAGCTTCGGGTTATTCGCCAGGGCGATAGCAATGGCCACACGCTGCTGCTCGCCGCCCGAAAGCTGCTTGAGCCTGCTTTTATATCGGTTTTTCAGCCCGACCATGTCTAGCAGCTCCCTCGCCCTGTCCCTGCGGCCTTTCAGGCCGGTTATCATCATGGGAAGCTGCACGTTCATCTCGGCGGATAAATAGGGCAACAGGTTTCTGGCTTTGTTTTGCCAGACAAAACCGATGGTTTCCCGGTTGTAATGCATCAGCTGTTTGTCGTTGAACTTCAGAAGATTTTTCCCGTCCACATGAATAGAGCCGGCGGAGGGCCTGTCCAGCCCGGCAATGACGTTCAACAGCGTGGACTTTCCGCTGCCGCTTTTTCCGATGATCGCGGTCAGCTCACCCTTCTTTATGGACAGATCCAAGCCTTGCAGCGCAACCACTTCAATTTCTTTCGTTTTATAGATTTTCACCAGATTATCACAGGCAATCATGGGTGTTTCTTCATGCGACATCGATTATCACCCCATCTTCAAGTGTAAAAATTCTGTCGGCCACCCCCATCATGCTCGTATCATGGGTGCACATCACTACGGTTATATTCTCCCGGGTGACCAGTTCCTTAAAAAGCTTTACCACGCGAAGCCCGGTGTTTGTATCCAGCTCGGCGGTGGGCTCATCGGCCAGAAGCAGCATGGGCCTGTGGGCAATGGCCCTTGCGATGGCCACACGCTGCTGTTCCCCGCCCGACATTTCCCCGGGGTAATGCTTCATTCTTTTCTTCAGGCCCACAAAATCCATGCATTCCTCCACCCTCTTTTTTCTTTCCTTGCCGCTGTATTTCGAAATGCGAAGGGCAAAGTCGACGTTTTCAGAGGCCGACATGTTGGACACAAGGGCTACCGATTGAAAAATGAAGCCCAGCTTGCCTCGTCGCAGGCTGTCCCTTTTTCTTTCAGACATGCCGGTTATTTCTTCACCATCAATATAGACCTTGCCGGCGTTTGGCTTGTCCAAAGCGCCAAGGATGTTCAGCAGTGTGGTTTTTCCCGAACCCGAAGGCCCCATGAGGATGTTGAAGGTGCCACGCTCAATCTCCAGATTAATCCCTTTCAGCACGTCCACCGTGGTAAGACCAACCCTGAAGGAACGGTTCAACTGCTCTGTACGCAAAATGTTCATTATGAATCCTCTCCCATCTTCAGCACTTGATGGACGTTAATGCTTCTGACCAGCCCGTAAAGGATAACAAGGCCGGAAAACAGCATGATACCCGCGATACCCAAAACCTTTACATAATCTCCGATCTCCGCCACAATTTTAAACGGCGGTACCTGCTGATACGCGGAATAAACCATTTCAAGCATCGGAATAAAGATGATGCTGGCGATAGTGCCCAAAAACACTCCAAAAATGATAGCGATCACCGAAACAAGAAACTGCTCGAGAAGCATGATCATCGTAACGCTTCCCATGGGCATGCCCATGGCACGGAAGATCCCGAACTTCAGCGACTTCTCACGAATGGATAGGATCCAGAACAGCAGAAAGCCAATGGCGGCAATCAGCATCGTCACGATGAAGCACATGGTTAAAACACCATTGGTACCCAGCAGCATGGGGTCATTTTTCTTTTCAATCATGCTCTGGGTGGTGTAATCTACCCTTTCCACCTTCAGCATCAAGGTGTCCAATTGATCATGGATAAAGGTATCTGAAACCCCTGGCTGTTTTTTAATCCATATTTCGTAAGGCATCGGCGGCAGCTTTCTGGCAAGATAGCTGCGACTGACCACCACAAAGGGAGCCTTTTTCACCTGTATTTTTTCGGTTTCGGTTAAGGTCTCCGCATAGGGGTTGCAAGTTGGAAAATAGTCAAGAAAACCATATACCGTAAAAGGCAGGGTTTCCCCGTCTTCAAGCCGTATATTCACCGTATCGCCTTCCCGGACGTTCATCTCTTCCGCAAAGTAGTTTGACAGAAAGCATGCCGTCGGAGCCTTCGTTAAGAGGTTCAGATATTCGTTGATATGATGCGGCAGCAGATCATTCCTGAACCAGACGGTTGCACCAAATTCATGGGGTGTGATTCCCAACAGCCTGACATCCGATACGGCATCCCTGGATAAATAAACCTTTGAATGATCATCTACCACTACCCGGGTCATCGCCTCAATTCTCTCTAATTTCTTATACTGGTCATAAGGCGGTTCCACGTACTGCTTATCTGATGAACCGGTGCTTACTTCCCCACCACCCGGCAATGTCATGGTTGAAACATGCTTCAGGTTGTTATAGGGTTCTATCACGACATCCGCCCCATGCTGATACAGAACCTTGTCGGTGGTGTTGCTGTTGATAGTTCTGGCCTGGTTGGCGTTCATGATACCAAAGGACAGCGCCAGAATGATGAACAGCATGATGGATTGCTGATTGCGATCGGCTTTGGATATGTTCACCAGGGAGAAATAGGTGACCGGGCTCCAAAAGCGGCTGCCCAGCTTGAAAATAAGACGTATGATCAGCGGGTACAATCTGAGGAAAAGCAGGCTGATACCCAGAATGAAAAAAGTCGAGATGAAAAACAGCATAGGATCGATGGTCAGGTCAGTTCCTGATAGCCCTGTCTGCCCCAGGATGTCCTGACGGTTATTGAAATTGTAATACCCATAGCCGCAGGCGGCCAGCACCAGAACATCCAGATAGAACTTCTGCCAGAAGGGTTTGCTCATTTTGGTGGTCAGGCTTCTCTTGTATTCCACAATACCCGTGGTGCTGGCTTTCAAAACGGGGGTCATCATGAACAGCATGAAAATAACCGCCGCAAGGGCTGAATAAAGATAGGTTTCGGTGTTTACATCCGGAATCAGCGCCTTGCGGTTGATAAATTCCAGAAAGCCATTGGACGATCCAAGGAACTGACACAAAAGGTTCCCTATACGAGGGCCTGCAAAGAAGGACAAAATGGCAAGCACCAGGCTTTCAGCCATAAACAGCATGAACACCTGAAGCCTTCCCGCCCCCCTGCTTTTGATCACGGATATTTCATTCCTGCTGTTGCGAATGATAAGGCCCGAGATCATCATGGTATAAAAACAGATGATCAGCATCATCGGAATCGTGAGAATCCACAGCGTGATGCGCAGCTGAACCTTTCTTTGCTGATAGTTTTCAAGGACCTTCGTCATCGGGAGTATAAGCTTGACCAGGTTTCCATTGTTATTATTCCAGTCACTCTGCTCTTCCATGACCGAAAGAATAGTATCGACAGCTTCAATTTTCACAGCACGATAATCTAAGAATTTCGTATATTCAGTATTGCGAATGGTAACCCTTTCATCCTTCGCAATCAATGCATCGATCTGATCCTCGTAAAAGAGGATCGCCTCCCCCAGTGAAGCGTATCTGCCGTCAGACCAGTAAAGAGAATTCAGATCCTCCACCGAAAAGATGCCCACAACTTTAATTTTGGTAATCAGCGTTCTTTCCTGGGTGAAGAAATCGATCCATTCCAGGGAGTATTCCTGATCTTGTAAAACCTGCAACTGGCCCATAGCCTGAATGGAAACAGCTACCTCATAAACACCGTCGACGGGTTCCCGGGCTGGGATTTTGCCGCGGATCAGCTTGATGTTTTTCTCATAGTTGGAGATGGACAAGGGATAAGTGTTGATATCCTGTTCATTAAAAAAATCATCGCCTTCCCTTCGAAGCTTTAAGGTATTAAGCCTAACACTGTACAACTGATCGACAGCTGGGAGACTGAAGCTTTCCGACAGCTGCCTTTCGGCGATATCCTTCACCTGATCGGCAATCGGTTTGCCGTATTGCCCGCTGCCTGTCAGTTGAACCGAGTAAGCACCGGGTGATTTTCCGCTTTTCAGATGATCGTTTTCGAGGTCTTTTGTGAGCACCTTTTGTAAAATCGCGTTGGTATACAGAGGAATGGTGGAGAAGATACCGCAGGCGGCCAAAGCACCGATTAAAAGACACAGGAAAAGCCATTTGTTGTTGATGATTTTGCGAAACAAGAATTCAAGCATATGCTTCCCCCTATTCTATGATGATGATCTCCCCGGCTTCCAGCCCTTGTGTAATTTCAACCTCGCTAATGGTCTGAACGCCCTTTTCGACATAACGCTCCAGACGGATGCCCTCATCGAGAACATAAACGGCATCCTTGCCGAGAAAGGTTTTCAGAGCCCGTTTGGGAATGATCACAGCGTTTTCCGCAAAATCCTTCACCAGCTTGATCTCTGCCCTGTCACCCAACTCAACCCCCTTCGGAAGCTTATCCAGCTTGATCTGAACCGTATCCCTGTACCTTTCCAGTTCCTTATAGGGGACGCTTGACGGTGTTAACACAACTTTACCCGTGTAGGTTTCCTCTTCCACCTGTACGCTAACCTCCTGACCCAGGGTAAAATCGCTGGCATTTGAACCCTTATACTCCAAATGAAGCGCATGGGGATCGGAAATGGTTACGATGTTTTTATACATGTCCACCATATCCCCTTCATTCACATCGAGAAGGTAGGTGACAATTCCGCTGACCTCCGCTTTCAGCTTGCATTCATCAAGATCCTCCTGAAGCTGTGCAAGCTTCATTTCGGCCAAAATCAGCTCGTTTTTCTTCATTTCGATGGAGTTGGAGGTATCCAGCAGCATTTTCTCCAGGGTGATCTGCTGGTTTTCCAGTTCCTTTTTAACACTGTCGATGTCTTTGGCAGTGTAAACACTGGCGTTGAGGTTCATTTCGGAGTATTTTTCTTCCAGATTGGCCAGGTTGGCTTTAAAAGCTCTGATCTCAATTTCAGTCTTTTGCTCTGTATAGCTCAGGCTCTTGATTTGCGAGTCAACCGTTAGTTTTTGGTACTCCAGCTCTCTTTCAATGCCATCGGTTAAAAACTCTGCAATGACATCCCCTTCATTCACCCTGTCGCCGACCTTGACATGAATGGTTTTAAGCCTGCCTGCCCTGGTGGTAAAGAAATGATCCTTATCTACAACAGGAACAAAATAGGCACTCTTTTTTATACTATCCTCGATATAGCCGATGGTTGCCTCGGTGGTTCTATATGTAACCTCTTCAGGCTCGAGCAGCGGAGGGGCCAGCGTTTCCTCCTCGGTAGGGAACAAGCCGCATCCGGTGAGTGCAAGAAAAAAACATGTCAGGATAAGCAGCGGGATGATTTTTTGAATTGATGAGCGCATAAGATGACCTCCAATTAAATATGTTTGTCGGGTTCGGGTGAACTCATTTAGCTGAGCTGAACATCAAGCGTTTTATACGGGAAAACTCGTAATTAACTTCAGTGGTAAACTGTACCCCACCGGTGCAAAACAAGTCATCTCAGCTTACTAAAGCGGGGGCTGCAGAATTTGATATATCCTTCACAATTCATCATAAGCTTTTTTCACTTTGGAAACAACCTTTTTACTACCATTTTATGTTAATTTCACTGCATGAACTTGAAAATCTTCGTATTATATGCATGAAATATGTGATTTTGCACAATAGAGCCCTTTATTTCACGGGTCGCTCGATGCTGGATTTTATAGAATAAAATCCTTTATTCATTGGAATGAGTTCCCACAATGTAATCAATGCTTAAGAGCCCAATACTTTCGAATATAGCTCCAAAACGTCGTCAATCCCCGTCTCTTTTTGCATTTCTTTCAGCTCGTTCACGGAAATTCTGAAGACCCCGCTGTCGATGGTTTGGATAAACCGTTTCCAGTTAGCATAATATACATCCATCTTATTTAGTATCTGCGGATATTCGTCAGCCAGTTTCTGGGCATTTTCTTCGTAGTTTTCTTTTCTTATTAGATTCTCTCTTAATTCCAGGTTTGTTTTAACATTCATAAAGCTGGAGTCCAGATAAATCTGCTGGTAGTCGGGATCCAAATTGGTGATAATCCGCTCATACCGATAATCCCTGAAAAAACCAGCTCCATAATACTTCCACATATACAGTGTACCATCACTCTGGGAAAAGACCATGTTTCCGTTCTGCAAAGTATAATTCACGCCTTCTTGTCCATACATGAACAGATCATAGTTTTCTTGCGAGGCATGAAGCCATTCTAAAAACATCATAACGCGTTCAGGATTGCGACAGCTTTCTGAAATAGCCAACCCCCGAGCGGTGGTGCTGAGCAGATGCAAGCTTTGCATATATAGCGGGATAACCCTTAATTGTACATCACCGGCACTTTCGGCATATGTAAACTCGTCGCTAATATATTCCATGGGCAGCAGCATGGAACCAAGAAACTTGCTGCTGATGGGATATTGTCTTTGTTGTTCATTGTTTTTTAAGACGTACCCGTTGTTTTTCCACGACAACAGAAGTTCAAATGCGTCGATGAATTCGGGGGTCTGCTCTATCGGGTAAATACCTTCACCGTTCTGAGCCCACTTGGAATAGATAAGCGTGCCCGCGGTTTCATAGTAGCCATTGCCCTCCATATAAGCTTGAAAGAAACTAAATGCATCCACAAACCCGGGTGTTACACCCGATTCGTTTTCTTTTACCTTTCTTAAAAACTCACCATAATCCTCCAGCGTTTCCATGCCATCCGGGGCATATTTCTGTGCCAGTTCGGCTTTTACAGCAACACCAATCCTGGGGCTGGACACACCGTTATACGGGACGGCATACAATTTCTTATCAATGGTGTTTCTTTTCATGTAGTCCTTTCCAACTTCATTGTTCATCAGCTCGTTATAATAAGACGGTGCATGCTGTTTGAACAAGTCGGTCACGTCTGTGCAAAGGTTCTGCTCGACGTATGCTTCGGGAGAAAAACAGGTAAACGCATCAATTTTTTCTCCGGATGCAATGATCGATGGGATTTTTATATCGTATGATTCATAGGGGACCCAGTTGAATTTAGGAAGAACATTGATTGTTTCCGCTGTTTCAATGCCGATTTGCTTTAGCATGACCTCAATGGCATCCTTACCATAGCTGGGGGCAGTTCCCTGGGTGTAAAATTCAAGCTCTAAAGGTTCGAGTGCTTCTGATTTCAGGTTGTCATAGGACAGGGTTTCCTGCTTCTCTTTTCTTTGGTTGCAACCGGAAGTGAACAACATCGCAGTGACCAGTATAACTGCTAAGAGCGTCTTCTTCATTTCTGCCTCCTAATTTGTTTCAAAGTCAGATAATAATCTGTATAAACCCCTTATTGTATGTTAGCATTCCTCCATGAATCAAGCTGTTCTTGTATAGTTTTCACCAGCTCGTCGGTTCCGGCATTTTTCATCTTTTCGATATGATCCTCTGAATTCTTTAACTGGTATTGGCCCAGGGACATCTTCGTCACCGTTTCATTGAAGGTTGACCTTCGGGTGATGAAACAGCTGTATACGGCACTGTAATCTGGCTGGAAACCGCTGTGAGGTGCATATTCCGTGTTTTTACAGGTTTCCTTCCAATAATTTGTAAAGTTAAAGGAGCTATCTCCCATCCAGTATGGGCCTTCCAGGTTCATGTTCATCATCGCAGAACCACCATACCAGTTTACAAACAGATCGTCCAGTGACCTTGTCGTCGATGGGAAGGATATACTGTCATTCGTAACGATATAGTCCCTTCCTTCCAAACCATACCGAAACAGCCTGTAATTCTGGGAACTGGATTGAACCCAGTCCAAGAACATCAGAACCCGCTCCTTGTTATCGGACTGACTGCCGATGACAAAGGAAAGGTACAGGGGAGACACTCTGGATGCTTTCGTTTCAGGGAATAACGGGAACTCAGTATAAGTGTAGTTGGTGCTTTCTTCATCCGTCATGTTTCGGATATTGTAATAGACCGAATCACCCATATCGGTAAGGATGGCCGCCCATTTCCCCGTCTTGTACATGATCGCGTCCGACTGGACAGTGTGACCTGGCAGGATATAGCCCTTCCGATACCATGAGGCATACCGGCTTTCGGCTTCAAGATATTCAGGGGTCTGTTCCCATGCCGACAGCACCATATTCTTGTCATCCCACTTGTAAACCAGCCCTGCTTGATAATCGAGTATCACATACCCATAGGCCTGGGCAAAAACACCAATGGAAGTGTTATATGTGGTCAAAGGATACAAATCAGGTTCGTTTTGTTTTATTTTCGCAAGAAAGGTTTCCAATTCATCATAGTTGCTGATGGAAGCGGTGTCATATTTTTTCAACAGGTCGCTGCGGATGGTGACCCCCAGGCGCGAGGGCAGGGGAAACAGCCTTGGAACGGCATAAAAGCGGTCATCCACTCTGGCGAAATTTTTAGCCCGGTCATCCAGCTGCGAATAAATCTGCGGAGCATGTTTTGCAAACAGATCGGTGATATCCGCCGCCACACCATTTTCAACAAAAGCTTTGAGTGTGGATTTTTGATCGTCGGTCACCATGAAAGCGTCACAGCCTTGCCCGGACGAAATAAGGCTTGCCACCTGGCCAAAGTATTGCTCGGTCGCCGCGTAAAAGAACTTAAAGCCAAAGCTGACGTTTAACTCGGAGACAGCACGCTTTTCAGCCTCTGCAAGTACCTCCGCCATGCCTTCGGGCTCATTTCCCTGAAAGCATAGGGTAATGGTTGTATGCTCAAGCTGGGGAACATCCAGGCTGTCGATGACAGTTTTTTTTGATTTACAGCCTGCGCTGAAAAGTAGTAGAACTGCTGCAATGATTGAAATGAGTGCTTTTTGATAGATTCTCATATTGTTCGTACTCCTTTAATGTGTGGCTTCCACTTTTGCAATGTCCTTTGTCGCTTGTGCAAAATCTCGTACTCCTTTTATGAGTGGCTTCCACCCTATTCGCTGATAGGCTTTAAAACATTTGTTCTTAACGTTAACTATTATACTATTAAAAGGCAACTCATACCAGATATAACGATAGGAAAACTAAAAAGTTTGATGATACACT
>LSQX01174791.1_pt1 | contig 39389 bp, 40 predicted proteins | sample 654561 | NCBI WGS metagenome assembly LSQX01 (sample SAMN04489861, study PRJNA283612) | anaerobic digester metagenome | isolation source: 4 biogas reactors fed with cattle manure at either 37C or 55C with and... | place: Denmark: Kongens Lyngby | collected 2014 | reverse complement strand
GCTCTATACAGACAAATGCGCTACAATAACGCCCTCTTTAACCTTTCCAATGTAGATCTTAGCCATGCGCACCAGCCAGTATTTGCTTTCCACGTTAAAAGAAACCCCTGCCGACGCGGTTGTTATCAGTCATCAACTGATGTTGCGCGCTGGTATGATTCGTCGCCTTGCCTCCGGCCTCTACACTTGGCTACCACTGGGTTTGCGCGTATTGCGTAAAGCCGAAGCCATAGTGCGAGAAGAAATGAATGCCGCCGGTGCGCTAGAAGTGCTAATGCCTGCAATTCAGCCGGCTGAATTATGGCAAGAGTCCGGCCGCTGGGAAGAGTACGGTCCTGAGCTATTGCGCGTAAAAGACCGCCATCAGCGCGAATTCTGTGTCGGCCCGACTCACGAAGAAGTGATTACTGATTTGGCGCGTAATGCACTGAGCAGTTACAAACAACTGCCGATCAACTTTTATCAGATTCAAACCAAGTTTCGCGATGAAATTCGCCCACGCTTTGGCTTAATGCGCGGCCGCGAATTTATTATGAAAGATGCCTATTCTTTCCATACTGACCAAGCATCACTGCAAGACACCTACGATCGTATGCACCAAGCCTACTGCACGATCTTTACTCGCCTAGGCCTTAACTTCCGCCCTGTGGAAGCGGATACGGGCTCAATTGGCGGTACTGGCTCGCATGAGTTCCACGTACTGGCCGCCTCCGGCGAAGATGATATTGCTTTTAGCACTGTCTCCAATTACGCCGCTAATATTGAAAAAGCAGCAGCCATCCCACGTGAAACCAGCCGCGCTGAAGCAACTGAAGAATTGCGTCTAGTGGATACGCCAGAGACCAAGACCATTGAACAATTGGTCGAGCAATTTTCTCTTGCCATTGAAAAAACCATTAAGACCCTGATTGTACGCGGCACTCAAGAAAACAGCTTAGTCGCGCTGATCGTCCGTGGCGACCACACACTCAATGAAATCAAAGCAGCCAACCTCGCCGCCGTGGCCAGCCCACTGGAATTCGCCAGCGATGCCGAAATTTTGGCTGCGTGCGGCGCAAACCCTGGCTCTTTAGGCCCGAAAGATTTGGCCATCCCTTGCATTATTGACCGCTCAGTCGCATTGATCAGCGACTTTGCCGCCGGCGCTAACCAAGATGGTAAACATTGGTTTGGCTTAAACTGGGAACGTGATCTACCCCTGCCTGACATTGCCGACCTACGCAATGTGGTGGCCGGTGACCCGAGCCCAGACGGTCAAGGTACGCTAGAAATTAAACGCGGTATCGAAGTGGGACATATTTTCCAGCTGGGCACCAAATACAGCGAAGCGATGAACTGCACAGTCATGGGCGAAAACGGTAAGCCTGTCACCCTGACTATGGGTTGCTACGGTATTGGCGTATCACGCGTGGTAGCGGCGGCCATCGAGCAGAACCACGATGAGCGTGGCATTATCTGGCCAGCAGCGTTAGCGCCCTTTGATGTGGCCATAGTGCCATTAAAATACGATAACCCTGACGTGCAAGCAGCCACCGATACACTCTACGCCGAGTTAACCGCTGCAGGTTTTAGCGTGCTGTTGGATGATCGCGATAAGAAAACCAGCCCTGGCGTGAAGTTTGCCGATATGGAACTCATTGGCATTCCACAACGTGTGGTGATCAGTGAGCGCAGCCTCAAAGAAGGTACCTTAGAGTACAAAGGTCGTCGCGATACTGAAAGCCAGCATATTGCCATTGATCAAGCGCTGGATGTCATCAGCCGTCAATTACGCGCATAAGCCTTATCCAACTTAGCCCTAGATGACTCTAGGGCTAAGTGACGGCTAAGACTCCAGCGCACTGTAACAGCTGCCCAACAGAGAGATGGGCAAGATTGCACAGGGCCAAACACGCTAGTCATCGACGCTTTGAAAACCGCCCCGACCGTCAAGCAAACGGCGAATCGCATCGACCGCATACCCACGCTGTGCAAAAAAACGACTTTGCTTAGCCTTATCTTTTAGATCAACAACCTGCCCTGAAAAACGACGTTGCCACAAGTCGTGCATTTTATCGTCCCACTCAATAGCTGCGGCCTGCAGCGCCTGCTCCACATCGCTACGCTCAAGTCCTCGCTGGGTCAGCTCCTCACGGATACGCATGGGCCCTCGCCCCTCATTAGCGCGACTACGGATATAGCTTTCTAAATAGCGCTGCTCTGATAACAGGCCTTCCTCTGTTAAGCGTTGCAGCTCAACCTCGATCATCTCAGCATCGGCACCACGTTGACGTAATTTACGCGCCAACTCAACATGCCCATGCTCACGCCGTGCCAATAAATTCATTGCCGCACGGCGAATCGCAACTGGAGTTTCTAACATATCAGCCTCACAAAAAAACGGCATCAATGCGTTGCACTGTGCCGTTTTCTCTATCAATAAACCTCTACTGAATTATTTTTCAGCTTTTTCAGCTTTTTCAACGACAACCTCTGGCTGCTTATTGCTGCCTGGTGCCGGTGCCAGCAATTGATCACGAATCTGCTGCTCAAGCGCTTTACACAACTCAGGATTCTCTTCTAAATAACGTGCCGAGTTAGCCTTACCTTGACCAATCTTAGTGCCCTGATGGCTGTACCAAGCACCCGCTTTTTCTAACAGGCCAAGCTGCACACCTAAATCAATAATTTCACCGTTACGGTAGATACCTTTACCGTAGAGGATCTGAAACTCAGCTTGACGGAAAGGCGCGGCAACTTTGTTTTTAACGACTTTAACCCGAGTTTCGTTACCCGTGATCTCATCACCTTCTTTGACTGCACCAATCCGGCGAATATCCAAACGTACTGATGAGTAGAATTTCAGCGCGTTACCACCCGTAGTGGTTTCTGGACTACCGAACATCACCCCAATTTTCATCCGGATCTGGTTAATAAAGATCACTAAGCAGTTGGCGTTTTTGATATTACCGGTAATTTTACGCAGCGCCTGACTCATTAAACGCGCTTGCAAACCCACGTGGGTATCGCCCATCTCACCTTCAATTTCAGCCTTAGGTACCAACGCCGCTACGGAGTCGATCACAATCACATCCATCGCATTGGAACGCACCAACATATCGGCGATTTCCAGCGCTTGCTCACCGGTATCCGGTTGCGAGACATAGAGATCATCAATATTAACGCCAAGTTTTCCGGCATATTCCGGATCAAGCGCATGCTCAGCATCAATAAAGGCACAGGTAGCACCCACTTTCTGCGCTTCAGCAATCACCGATAAAGTCAGGGTTGTTTTACCCGATGATTCTGGACCATAAATTTCAACAATCCGGCCTTTTGGCAAACCGCCAATCCCCAGAGCAATATCTAAGCCTAAGGATCCGGTAGAGATCGCAGGAATCGCAACTCGCTCATGGTCACCCATGCGCATCACAGCACCTTTACCAAATTGGCGTTCAATTTGACCAAGCGCAGCTGCTAAAGCTTTTTTCTTGTTCTCGTCCATTACAGATCCTCAAATAACAATTGGGCGACGCCCTAAATACTGGATAACTAACCAGCATTATCCACAGTCTTTATTGATTAGGCAAATGTTTATTTAGCCATTGTGGCCACGCAGTAGCCGCTTGCCCTTCTGTTAAACACAATAGACCAGCCAGCGCTGCTTGCACAGTTTGCTGACGAACGGCGTGCCGATCACCAGCAAAACACCAACAGCCGGATTGCACCAGCGTACCCTGTGTCCACGCCAACCATACCGTACCGACAGGTTTCTCCGGACTGCCGCCATCAGGCCCCGCCACACCGCTAACCGCCACGGCATACTGCGCGCCCGACAGCTGCTGTGCACCGCGAGCCATACTTTCGACAACCGTCTGACTCACTGCACCATCACGCTGCAAATCACTTTCCGCGACCTGCAGCACACGAGTCTTTTGCCGATTGGAATAGGTGACAAAACCCACCTCAAACCATGCCGAACTGCCCGCGATTCGCGTAATAGCTTCGGCGATACCACCACCAGTACAAGATTCGGCAGTACTTACCCACGCCCGCGCAGCAAACAATTGCTGACCCAAGCGCTGAGCCAAATATGTGGTGTGTTGCTCATGCATCACAAGGCCACTCGATAATGCAAGCTATACGCCTCAATACCATGATTAGGCTTTTTTAAGCCCGCATTGGAATGGTGCATCGCGCGTACGCCCAGCGCTTGATTATAAAAACGCAGACCCATACCAAAACGGTCTTCAAACTGAAACGAACTGCCTAAACGGCGGCTTTCAATGCGTGTATTTTCAAACAAAGACAGACCAATGCCGACTTCTATATAAGGTTTAAACACATCCGCATTAAACTCATATACCAATACGGGACTGAATGAGACACTGTGGTTATCGGACTGTTTCTTACCTTTCCAGAAGGTATAACCAGCATCCCAATAGCCTGTCAAAGCACCGACATCGCTTTGCCACCAACGGGACTGGAAGTCCTTTTGCAGCCCAATATTCAGGTTCGTCGTTGACTCCTCAGTGCGAGCAACAGCAGCACTCAGCGTCACAGCAGCGGCCTGCTGCACACTCAGACCGAGCATTAACGCAACAATAGGACCGGTTACTCGCAATCGCATATGTTTCTCCACTGTTAAATAGTGTTTTTAATTTTTAAAAGCCTAACGCTATTACAGGTTGCGGTGCAGACCACAAAGCAGCCAAGGTTTGCTCTGTTTTATGCAGATCGCCACTGCTATAAAAATAATCCCGCGGATGCTGAGCGTCCGCTAATAAGCCGCGCGTAGCTAACTCACTGTGCAGTCGCCGTGCAACCGCTTCTCCTGTATCAATCAACTGTACCTGAGCAGGAACTAAACTGCGTAATAAGGGTTTGACCAGCGGATAATGTGTGCAGCCTAAAATGAGAGTATCGCAACCCGCCTGCAATAAAGGTTCCACATAAGAGGTTAATAGCGCTCGTGTTGCCGGACTGTCTAACTGCCCAGCCTCAATTAACTCAACCAAGCCTGGGCAGGGCTGAGTGACCACCTGTACATCACTGGCAAAGCGCTCGAGCAAGGCAGCAAAACGCGCACTGCGTAAAGTCCCGGTGGTAGCTAGCACGCCTATGGTGCCCGACCGCGAGGCCTGTACCGCTGGTTTTACTGCAGGCTCCATCCCCACAATCAGCAACTGCGGCCAACGCAACCTAAGCTCCATCACTGCCGCTGCCGTCGCGGTATTACAAGCAACCACTATGGCCTTAACTGATTGCTCCAGTAAAAATGTGCTAATCGCTAAACTGCGCTGAACAATAAACTCGGGGGTTTGCTCACCGTAAGGTACATGCGCGCTATCGGCGACATACACTAATGACTCGTTCGGCAGTAAGTGGCGGATCTCATGCAGCACAGAAATACCGCCTAAGCCCGAATCAAACACACCAATCGGGGCCTGCTTATGCATGACGCACGCCACAGACAGAACACTGCGGATCTCGGCGAATTTTGAGCTCCCGAAAGCGACTATTGAAAGCATCAACTAACAACAAGCGCCCGACCAAAGTCTCACCAAAACCGGCCAGAATTTTCATTGCCTCAAGCGCTTGTAAACTACCAATCAAACCCACCAAAGGCCCCAACACTCCGGCCTCACTGCAGGTTAGGCCTTCTTCTTCGCCATCACCAAAGACACAGTGATAACAGGGGCTGGCAGCGTTACTGGGATCATAGACACTGATCTGCCCTTCACCGCGAATCGCGGCGCCACTAACCAAGACGGTATTATTGGCAAAGCAGGCCGCATTAAGTTGAGCACGAATGGTGAAGTTATCCGTGCAATCAACCACCAGATCAACCGATTGCAACAGTGCGGGTAAATTGTCGCTATCAAGCTTTGCACTGAGCGCATGCACAGCAATATGAGGATTGAGTGCCTGCAAACGGGCTTGTGCTGATTGCACCTTCAAGCGACCTACAGCGGCACTGTCATGCACGATTTGTCGCTGTAAATTAGACAGATCCAAGTGATCAAAATCGGCTAAATACAATTCACCAACACCCGCCGCGGCCAAATATAAAGCCACCGGAGAACCCAGCCCACCTAAGCCGACAATCAGCACTTTGCTCTTTTTTAAGCGCAACTGCCCTGCTACATCAATCTGTTTTAACAGAATCTGGCGGCTATAACGCAGTAATTCTTCATCATTTAACATGGAGTATGACCACCTAAGATAAGGAGGGAAGACGACCTAAAGTGATTCTTTCATGACCGGATAAATCACGCTGACTGCTCACATCGACAAAACCCGCTTGCTGCAACAATTCACGTACTGCGCCTGCTTGATCAAAACCATGTTCCAGCAGCAACCAGCCATTGGCCGACAAATACGAGGGCGCCTGAGCAATAATCAGACGCAGATCATCCAGCCCATCAGGGCCAGAGACCAAGGCGCTCAGCGGCTCAAAACGCAAATCGCCTTGCTGCAAATGCGGGTCATTATCGGCAATATAAGGCGGATTACTGATAATTAAATCATAGCGCCGACCCGCCAAGGCACTAAACCAATGGCTGTGCAAAAACACTGCATTAGGCAACTGCAATTGCTGCTGATTGCGTTGCGCCAGCGCCACTGCAGATTCAATTCGATCAACACCGGTCACTCTCCAGGCGGGCCGCTCACTGGCCAAGGCCAAAGCTAAAGCGCCGGTGCCCGTGCCTAGATCAAGCACCTGTAGCGCTGTATCTGTATCGGCCAACTGCAAAGCGGCTTCAACCAACAGCTCAGTATCGGCACGAGGAATTAAGGTATGTTCTGCCACCTGTAAATCCAGCGTCCAAAACCCCTGGCGACCTAATAAGTAGGCGACTGGCTCACCGCGTAGACGCCGCTCCAGCAGCGCCATAAAGGTCACAACTTGCGCCTCACTGAGTGTTTTTTCTGGCCAGGTGTACAGATAGCTGCGCGGCTTATCGAGGACAAAAGCCAAGAGCAATTCGGCATCCAACTGCGCAGTGGGAGAATCACCCTGCGCAGCGTGGGCCAATAGCTGATCAATGCGCTGCATGACGATTAATCGCCTAACGCAGCAAGCTGATCGGCCTGATATTCAAGCAATAACGGATCAATGATCTGCTCTAAACTGCCACTGATCACATCGGCCAAAGAATATAAGGTGAGGTTAATCCGGTGATCCGTGACCCGCCCTTGCGGGAAGTTATAGGTACGAATACGCTCAGAGCGGTCGCCACTGCCCACCAACGACTTGCGTGTGGCGGACATTTCTTGCGCGGCAGCGCTGGTTTGCTGATCTTCGAGGCGCGCCGCCAACCAACCCATGGCGCGGGCACGGTTTTTGTGCTGCGAGCGCTCTTCCTGACACTCCACCACCATGCCGCTGGGCAGGTGAGTAATACGTACCGCAGAATCCGTTTTGTTAATGTGTTGACCGCCCGCGCCCGAGGCACGGTAAGTATCCACACGTAAATCAGCCGGATTGATTTCAATCGCCGCTTGCTCATCTGGCTCAGGCAGAACCACCACGGTACAGGCAGAGGTATGCACACGGCCCTGCGACTCAGTTTCGGGGACGCGTTGTACACGATGCGCACCGGACTCAAACTTCAAGCGACCATACACATTAGCCCCCTCAACACGGGCAATCACTTCTTTATAACCGCCATGCTCACCCGCGTGCTCAGAAAGAATCTCCACCCGCCAGCCTTGGCGCTCAGCATAACGCAAATACATACGCAGCAAATCACCGGCAAAAATAGCTGCTTCATCGCCACCGGTTCCAGCACGTACCTCAAGGAATACGTTACGGCCATCATTGGGATCTTTAGGCAACATCAGGCGCTGTAAGTCCGCTTCAATGATCAAGATGGCTGCACGGCATTCTGCCACTTCATCAACCGCCATTTCACGTACATCAAGGTCCGCATCTTTCAGTAAAGCTTGCGCTTCTTCAAGGTCACTGCGGGTTTTGCGCCACGTTTGAAACACCTTCACCACAGGTTCTACCTCGGCATACTCTTTGGAGTAGGCGCGGTATTTATTTTGATCACTGATCACCTGTGCATCGCCTAATAACGCTGTGAGTTCCTCATAGCGTTCCTGCAGGCGGTCCAAACGATTGACTAACGACGCTTTCATTAATTCGAGTCACCTGTTGTTAAACCAAATAGTTCCTGCGCAACCGCCAGCGCCTCACAGCGACCATCGGCAGACAAACGTTTTAATTGCACACTCGGCGCATGCAGCAGCTTATTGGTTAAGCCGCGTGCCAAGGCTGCCAACGCATCCTCAGGTGATGCGCCATTGGCTAAGGCCCGTTGCGCCCGCGCTAACTCTTCATCGCGCAAACGCTCACCTTGTTGGCGATAGGCGCGGAGTACATCCACAGCCTCCAGCTCACGCAAGCGCTGCATAAAGTCAGCAGTACCTTGTACCACCAGCTCTTCGGCGGCTTTAGCTGCGCCTTGACGACTTTTTAAATTCTCTGTAACCACCTCATGCAAGTCATCGACACTGTATAAATACACGTCATCGAGCTCACCGACCTGAGGTTCAATATCCCGCGGCACGGCGATATCAACCATAAAAATTGGCTTATGCTTGCGTAATTTCAACGCCCGCTCCACAGCCCCTTTACCTAAGATCGGTAATTGGCTAGCGGTAGAACTGATGACAATATCACTGCGTACGAGAGCATCGGGAATATCTGACAAAACAATCGCCTGTCCGCCAAACTCATCCGCCAACAGCGTGGCCCGCTCCAGGGTACGGTTCGCCACCACAATCTTTTTCACCCCCTGCTCATGTAAATGCCGCGCGACCAAGGTAATGGTTTCACCAGCCCCCACCAGCAGCGCTTGACTGTGGCTCAGATCGGTAAATATTTGCTTGGCTAAACTGACCGCGGCAAAGGCCACAGAAACGGGGTTTTCGCCAATCGCGGTGTCGGTACGCACCGTTTTCGCCGTGCTAAAAGTGGCTTGAAACAGTCGTCCTAATAAGGGCCCGAGCGTCCCAGCCTCGCGCGCAACAGCGTAAGCAGTCTTAATCTGCCCAAGAATTTGCGGTTCACCCAGCACCAAGGAATCTAAACCACAGGCCACACGCATCATATGCTGAATCGCGTGATCATCTTGATGTACATAGGCGCAGGCCTGTAAATCCTCGGTGGGCACATCATGAAACCGAGCTAACCAAGCAAGCACTATGTCTGGCTGCACATTCTCGACTTCTAGATAAAGTTCACAGCGGTTACAGGTTGATAGAATCGCTGCTTCTCGACTGCCCACGACTCGGCACAGCTGACGTAACGCCTCAACTAATTGTTCAGGGTTAAACGCCACGCGCTCGCGAACAGCCACAGAAGCCGTTTTATGATTAATTCCAAGTGCTATAAAAGCCATGCATCGTCGCTAAAGGGGATTTAAAGCGGGCAATTGTCCTACTTCAAAGCCTTTAGAACAACCTCCCAAACAAAACACAACATTAAGTGTAAGAAAAAGCATATATTTTAGACTATCACATGCAAAGCCTGTCACAGCACAAGCGGTTAACTCGGCGGCTAAACTTAGAGTATCGCGCGCCATTACTCTGCTTGTGTCATGATGCGGCTATTCTAACTTGTCTTAGCTTGTACCTATGAATAAATATTTTACTCTTGTTTCAATCAGTTTTATCTTATCTGGCTGCCAAGCACTGTCTCCGGACAGCACTCCAGCGCCAAACGATACAGCTACGCCCGCTGTGATACAAACCAGCGCAGCGGAAAACATTAGTGCACAGTTTGCACCAGACACCTTAATCAGCTTACTCGCGGCAGAAATTGCCGGGCAGCGCGATCGCTTTGATCTCGCCTCCGAAAACTACAGTCAGCAAGCACTGATCACCGGCGATCCTGGGGTTGCCGAGCGCGCTTTTCGCATTGCTGAATACCTCGGCGAGGAACAACGGGCCTTGAGCAGCGCGCTCATCTGGGCCAATGCGGCACCAGAGAATTTAGAAGCACAACGCTCTGCTGCCATTCAACTGGCACAAGCTAAGCGCTATGACGAAGCCATGCAGCGCATGGAAAAAGTCTTATTAGCCAACGGCGAAACACAATTTGATTTCCTCGCCTTATCGGCGGCGCAATCTGATGCTAAAACACGTCAAGCACTCTTGCAAAGCTTTGATCGTTTGTTAATCAAGCATCCCTATAATCAACAGTTGGTGTTTAGCAAAGCTATTTTACTGAACCAAGATGAGCGCAGCGAAGAGGCTCTAACGCTGCTAGCAGATCAGCCTAAAAGATATGCGGTGGTGGCCACAACGCTATTAAGAGCGCGCTTACTCAACCAACTCAATCGTGGTGAAGAGGCCTTACCTTTATTGCGTAACGCCCTAAAACAACACCCCGATGATAGCCGCTTACGCATGGCCTACGCTCGCCAACTGATTGAGCTTAACCGACTAGAGGAAGCCCGCGCCGAGTTTATAGAGCTATTACAGCAATCACCGGATGACGATGATCTACGCTTCTCGCTGGCCTTAATTAATATGGATCTAGACGCTTGGCTAGAAGCGCAAGCCTACTTTGAAGAGTTGCTGGCGCGTGGCAGCCATAGCAATGCTGCGCAGTACAATCTAGGTCGAGTATTTGAAGAACTTGGCGACACTGAGCAAGCACTCGGTGCGTATAACGTCATACAATCGGGCAGTAACTACCTCGCCGCGCAGCAACGCATTATCGCCCTACTGCTCGGCAATCAGCGCCTCGCTGAAGCAACTACACATTTTGAGCTACAACGTATGATGCGCTCTGATCTAGCCATCCAACTGTACCTGATTGAAACCGAAGCACTGTCTAGTTACGATCAAGTCGAAACCGCTTGGCTGCGTATCAATCAAGCTTTAAAGCAGTATAACGACGATCCCAGCCTACTTTACACGCGCGCCATGATTGCTGATAAGCGCAATGACTTAACTCAGCTTGAAAACGATTTACGCTCGATTATCGACAAAAACCCCGATAACGCCATGGCACTCAATGCGCTAGGCTACACCCTCGCCGATCGCACTGATCGCTTAGATGAAGGGCGCCAATTGATCGAAAAAGCCCATCAACTCGAACCCAACGATGCGGCCATCACTGACAGCCTAGGCTGGGTCTATTACCGCCTCGGCGATTTAGCCACCGCTGAGCGTCTGTTACGCGAAGCCTTTAGCGCCTTCCCTGACGCTGAAGTTGCCGCGCACCTTGGCGAAGTCCTGTGGCAACAAGGTAAACACAACGCAGCGCAACGCATTTGGAAGCAGGCTCTAACAGATGAACCGAACAACCCTATTTTGCTGGAAACCATACAGCGACTGACCAACAAGGACCTCTAAACTGATGCGTCGTTCTAGCTTCTTTGTACTGAGCCTGCTGATTATGCTCAGCGGCTGCAGTCAATTCGCCTCAAAAGAACAACTCGGCGGCAGTGGCCAAGCCGATTCATGGCAGAGTCACAAGGAACAAATTGCACCGCTCGATGCTTGGCAAATCAGCGGCAAGTTGGGCATTCGCAGCGAACAACAATCTGGCAGCGCAGTGTTATTTTGGCTACAACGCCAAGATTACTTTGACATCCGCCTCTCCGGCCCTCTGGGCCAAGGCTCAACCCGCTTAACTGGACGCCAAGGTGCGGTCAGTTTAGACATCGCCAGTCGCGGCACCTTTCAAGCGCAATCAGCTGAAGCTTTAATGCAGCAGCAACTGGGCTGGAGCTTACCGGTAAGCAACCTACTCTGGTGGGTGCGCGGTTTGCCTGCGCCATATAGCAAAAGCCAACTGCAACTGGACAGCAATAGCCTGCTAACCGAGCTGAAACAGGATCAGTGGCTGATTGAATACTTAAGCTACCGCACGGAAAACGGCCTACAGTTGCCTGAGCGGATCAAACTAAGCGGTGCCGGCCTGAATATCACTTTAGTGATCAAAGAATGGCAAGCACGTCAACTGGGTCAGTAAGCACATGCACGATGCGACGTTAACAAGCGCTGCCACGCAGCCCAATAAAGAATCTGCACAATTAAGCCTGCCAGCCCCAGCTAAACTTAATTTAATGCTGCACATCGTCGGCCAACGCGCTGACGGCTACCACTTATTGGAAACCTTATTTCAGTTTCTCGATTACGCAGACACCCTACACTTTACTGCACGCAATGATGGGCAAATCATCTTACACAGCGCCATTGATGGCGTGGTACACGATGATAATTTAATTGTCCGTGCTGCTCGCTTATTGCAAGCCCAGAGCAACACAAGGCTAGGCGCTGATATTTGGCTGGATAAAAAACTACCCATCGGCGGCGGTATAGGTGGCGGCAGCTCCAACGCAGCGACCACTTTAGTGGGCCTGAATTATTTATGGCAGACACAATACTCACTGGAACAACTGGCGCACTGGGGCTTAAGCTTAGGTGCTGATGTGCCGGTATTTGTGATAGGCCGCGCGGCATTTGCGCAAGGTATCGGTGAAAAATTACAGCCAGTCGAATTAGCCGAACCCTGGTACTTAGTGGCGGTACCGGCTGTTTCAATCAGCACCGCAAAAATATTTTCAGATAAGTGCTTGACACGTGACACGCCTCTAACTAATATACGCACCGTTCTCAAGCAAGGCGGTCACAACGATTGCCAAGCAGTAGTTGAGAGGCGTTATCCAGAGGTACGTAACGCTTTGATCTTGCTTAACAAATATGTTGATGCTCGATTAACTGGAACTGGAAGTTGTATATTTGGGGGCTTCCCAAACGAACAACAAGCTGTTAACATAGCAACCCAGATTTCAAGTTCACTACCAAGCTTTGTAGCACAAGGCGCAAACATCTCGATGTTGCACCGAGCACTACAAAACTTAATTGAAAACTGATAGTTCTACATTGTTAAGATGTACAACTCTACAGGGGCGTCGCCAAGCGGTAAGGCAGCAGGTTTTGATCCTGCCATGCGTTGGTTCGAATCCAGCCGCCCCTGCCACATTACGANNACCTTCGTGGTTTCGCGTTGATCGCGAGACACGAAGGTTTTTTTCGTCAGGTCCACCCTCAGTAAAACAGGTACTGCGCGTGTCGAAGATGATGATCTTTACGGGGAACGCAAACCCCGACCTCGCCCGTCGTGTAGCAGCTCAATTGTATATTCCATTGGGCGATGCTTCGATCGGTAAATTCTCTGACGGTGAAGTCAGTGCGGAAATCAACGAGAACGTACGCGGTAAGGATGTGTTTTTAATCCAACCCACTTGCGCTCCGACCAATGACAACCTTATGGAACTCATTGTCATGATTGATGCATTCCGCCGCTCTTCAGCGTCGCGCATCACTGCGGTGATTCCTTATTTCGGTTATGCCCGCCAAGACCGTCGTCCTCGTTCAGCTCGTGTAGCAATTAGCGCCAAAGTGGTTGCTGATATGCTCTCTGGTGTTGGCGTTGACCGTGTCTTGACAGTTGATTTACATGCTGACCAAATCCAAGGTTTCTTTGATATTCCAGTGGATAATATCTACGGTTCTCCAGTGCTGGTGGATGATATCCACACCCAGCGCTTTGACAACCTGATGATTGTTTCACCGGATATTGGTGGTGTTGTTCGCGCCCGAGCTGTGGCTAAATCTTTAGGCGTTGACCTTGCCATTATTGACAAGCGTCGTCCTAAAGCAAACCAATCTGAAGTCATGCACATTATCGGTGATGTTGAAGGCCGTACCTGCATTTTAGTAGATGATATGGTCGACACAGCAGGTACCTTATGCACCGCCGCTAAAGCACTAAAAGAGCGCGGCGCCTCTAAAGTATTAGCCTATTGCACCCACCCTATTTTATCCGGTCGAGCCATCGAGAATATCGAGAACTCATTGCTTGATGAAATCGTGGTGACTAACACTATTCCGCTGTCTGCTGCTGCTCAAGCCTGCTCGCGCATTCGTCAACTCGACATTGCCCCAGTAGTTGCCGAAGCGGTACGCCGTATCAGCAATGAAGAATCGATTAGCGCGATGTTCCGTTGAACAACGTGCGATCAACTACCGCCTAACTTATTTAGGCTTTCACAACCCCGCTCGTCACTGGTCGCAAGTTGACGGGCGTTGTTGTTTTTCTGGAGAGATACACATGAGCGAATTTACTCTTAACGCACAAGCGCGTACCGATTTAGGGAAAGGTGCGAGCCGCCGCCTACGTCGTAACGCGAACTTAATCCCTGCCGTTATTTACGGTGGTGAATCAGCACCTGTTTCAGTCAGCCTAGAAACGCGTGAAGTTGCTAAACTGTTACTCAATGATGCGGCTTACAGCAGCATTCTTGCACTGAATGTTGACGGTAAAAAAGAAAACGTTTTGATCAAAGCAATGCAACGTCACCCAGCAAAAAGCTTTGTGATGCACGTTGACTTTATTCGTGTTGTTGCAGGTCAGAAATTGACGGCTATGATCCCAGTGGTACTGCTGAACGAAGACACTTGCGTTGGCGTTAAAGTGGGTGGCGGCGATATCTTCCGCTTGACCACTGAGCTTGAAGTGACTTGCTTGCCACAAGACCTGCCTGATGCAATCGAAGTTGACATGCTCAACATCGAAGTCGGTCAAATCGTTCACTTGAACGAAATCACAGCACCTAAAGGTGTTGAGTTTGTAGCCCTGAGCCACGACAACAACTTAGCTGTAGCCAGCGTGCAACCTGCTCGCGTCGCTACAGTAGAAGACGAAAACCAAGATCAGCCTGCAGCAGCAGCTGAAGGCGAAGCAGAAGAGAAGTAATCTCTTAACGCTTCCCCTGCAAGACAAGGAGCCCCCGTAGTGAATGCTGTGCAACTGATCGTCGGCTTAGGTAACCCAGGCCCAGAATACGACCAGACCCGGCATAACGCGGGGGCTTTTTTTGTTGAGCGTGTCGCCTCAGCCTATGGCGTGAACCTCAGCTTTGATAAGAAATATTCCGGTTTAACTGGAAAATTCAGCCATCAAGGCCGTGATATACGTCTATTGATTCCAACTACTTATATGAACCGTAGTGGTCAAGCGGTTGCCGCGCTCGCCAACTTCTTTAGAATCAAACCTGAAGAAATACTGGTCGCGCATGATGAGCTAGATATGCCGCCCGGCGTATGCAAGCTCAAACAAGGTGGCGGACACGGTGGGCACAATGGCTTACGCGATATTATTGCCTGCCTCGCCAACCAAAAGAATTTTCATCGTTTGCGCATTGGTATCGGTCATCCTGGCCATAGCAGCCAGGTCTCTAACTATGTGTTAGGCCGAGCCCCACGCAGCGAGCAAGAACTCACACACACCAGTATCGAATTTGCCCTTGGCGTACTGCCTGATCTCCTTGACGGTAATTTTTCCCGCGCAATGCAGCAGCTACACAGCCAAAAGGCTTGAACTTTTTCTCCCGAGGGAATCATCATGGGATTTAACTGCGGTATCGTAGGTTTGCCCAACGTTGGCAAGTCAACCCTATTTAATGCCTTAACCAAATCAGGCATTGCTGCCGAAAACTTTCCATTCTGCACCATCGAGCCCAACACTGGCATCGTCGCTGTGCCCGATCCACGCTTAGGCCCGCTGGCTGAAATTGTTCAACCTGAGCGCGTATTACCCACCACCATGGAATTCGTTGATATCGCCGGTCTCGTTGCGGGCGCATCAAAAGGTGAAGGCTTAGGCAATAAGTTCTTGGCTAATATCCGTGAAACCGATGCTATTGCCCACGTGGTACGCTGTTTTGAAGACGACAATGTGATTCACGTCTCCAATTCGGTTGACCCTAAGCGTGATATCGAAATCATCGATCTAGAACTGATTTTTGCTGACCTCGACAGCTGCGAAAAGCAACTGCAGCGCGTAGCGCGTAATGCGAAGGGCGGCGACAAAGAGGCTGTTGCACAAAAAACTTTACTTGAGCAATTGATTGAGCACTTTACCGAAGGCAAACCCGCACGTTCACTGCTGAAGAGTTGGAGCGAAGACGAAAAACAAACGGCGCGTGGTTTTCATTTGCTGACCATCAAACCTGTGATGTATATCGCTAACGTCGCCGAAGATGGCTTTGAGGATAACCCGCTGTTGGATATCGTCCGCGCTATTGCTGAAGAAGAAGGCGCACCCGTGGTCCCTGTGTGCAATAAAATCGAAGCAGAAATTGCTGAACTCGATGACGGCGAAGAAAAAGACATGTTCCTTGAGGCCTTGGGCCTTGAAGAACCTGGCTTGAACCGTGTGATTCGTGCCGGTTACAAACTCTTAGAGCTGCAAACCTACTTTACTGCTGGTGTGAAAGAAGTGCGCGCTTGGACCACTAAAGTGGGTGCAACAGCCCCTCGTGCCGCGGCGGCCATCCACACTGACTTTGAAAAAGGCTTTATCCGCGCCGAAGTCATCGCCTACGACGACTTTGTCCAGTACAAAGGTGAAGCCGGCGCTAAAGAAGCGGGGAAATGGCGTTTAGAAGGCAAAGAATACATCGTTAAAGATGGCGATGTGATGCACTTCAGATTCAACGTATAATCCTCGCCTCATCTGATTATTTGCGCATGCGCGCTTGCTGCGCAAATAATCAATCCCCATCCAACTCTAGCCTGCTTTAACCTGCTGCTGACTCATGCGCTCATAGCCGTACGTGATGGCCGTCTTACCGTGCGCCGCAGGCTTGCCATTGGGCCCAATATTAGCAAACACCATACGCTCAATCCGCAGTATCTCCTTATGGGTGATTTTATTGCGTACCACGCAGCGCAAGGTAATAGAGGCACGACCAAATTCAGTCGCGGTAATGCCCAACTCAATGATATCGCCTTGCTTGGCCGAGCTGACAAAGTTCACTTCAGAAATACGTTTAGTCACCACATGCTGGTTATCCAATTGCACAATGGCATAAATCGCCGCTTCTTCATCTACCCAGCGCAATAAACTGCCACCAAACAAGGTGCCATTGGGATTTAAATCTTCCGGTTTAATCCATTTTCGAGTGTGAAAATTCATCTATTATTCTCCTCAGCGGAGGCGCAAACAGCGCAGGATAGAACAGCACACCCGTGCTGGCTGATACTGAAAAGCTCAGGGGCACATGCTCGCTTATTATTTTCAGTCTACATGATTACGCTGATACACCTCAGCCCCCATCGCCGCAATTTGCCCCTCAATCAGTGCTTCAAAAGGTCGCAAGAGCGCACTAAAGTCAGCATCAGGCTCAAGGATGCTCAATGCACAGCTGACCGCCTCCACTGTCGCCAAGGCCTCAACACTGGGCGCTTTACGCAACCGGTAGCGACTGCGTAGCCCAGCAGGCAAGGTCACCCGAGGCAACTCTGCCAGCAGTGGATTGCAGTACAAAATCTTCCGCGCTTTACGCCAAGTACCATCCGGCACCACCAAGAGCCAAGGCAGCTGATTGGCTTGATAGGCGGTCAGCTCTTGCGCCTGCTCACTGGGAAACAAAACACAGGCTTGATACCCTGGCAACTGTAGATATTGCTCAAGGTCATCGATGGTTTCAGCAATAATCATCTGTGAGTTTTGCAAACCCAAACTGACAAAACGTGCAGTATTTAATGCGTGTTGCGCCTCGTCAGGATGCTGCAGCACCAGGACCCGTGTTTGACTGGGCAAATGAGGTATCAAGCTGCACAAACAGTGAGTCAACGGCCTGGTGCAGCGTGGACAGCGTGGCCGCCCGCTAGGATTAAGCGTCATAATTGCAGCCTTCGATAGGATAAATGATAAGCACAACCTCAAAAAATCAGTGTAAAGTATACAAACTATATCTAAATCGTATCTATTTTAGGAGTTTGCCATGCGCACACTGCCCACTCTATGCACCTTATTCTGCGCCACAATTCTATCGCACAGTGTCAGCGCTGCAACCACCCCCGATGCACTTAAACAAGAAGCAGCGGCATTGATTCCAGCCTTTGCTCAACAGCTGATGGATACAGTACAAAAAGCTAAAGAAGATGGCGGCCCCATTGCAGCAATTGACGCCTGCCAAGATTTAGCCCCCAACATTGCCAAGCAGCACAGCACAAGCGACTGGAGCCTGGGTCGCACCTCATTAAAAACACGCAGCGACGACAATGCCCCAGACGAATGGGAGCGCGGCGTTCTTCAGCAATTTGCTGAGCGCGCAGCTAAAGGTGAAGATGTTAAGACCATCAGCTATGCAGAAACGGTAAATGGTCAGTTTCGTCTAATGAAAGCCATCCCCCTACAGGAAGGCTGCCTAGGTTGTCATGGTAACGCCATTAAACCTGAAATTGCGGCTGCTCTAGATGCAAAATACCCTAATGATCAGGCGCGCGGTTACTCCGTGGGCGATATTCGCGGTGCATTCACCCTACGCCACACTGCTGCAAAACAGTAATCACACCCGCTCTCTTCCTCAGGGAAGAGAGCCTCTCTGCGCGAAACCATTGTCCGCCGCTTGCCTAGGGTACTTAAGCTAGGCTCAACTACTCCCCCTCTTAAAAACCACTGCAGATTTTTTTACCCCAAGGCGCGAACACCGTACACTGCATGCGTCACCATCTTGCCTATAGAGACTCACCCGTGGAAACCTTAATTTACGAAGCACTCGGCATTGGCTTATTACTTGGCACCCTCTTAGGCTTAACCGGTGCGGGCGGCTCGCTCGTGGCGTTACCTTTATTACTCAGCTTGCACTTACCCCTGCGCGATGCGGTCGGAGTCAGCTTAGGCGCAGTCGGTTTATCCGCGTTAATTGGTGCCATAGGCCGCTGGCGCAGCGGAGATGTGCACTTAACACCGGTGATACTACTGACGGTCAGCGGCTTACCTGGCAGTTGGATAGGTCAACAACTGGGCCAATTAGTCAGTGAGTTCTGGTTAGTGCTAGGGTTTTGCGTATTAGTTCTGTGGTCGGCTTGGCGCATGTGGAGTAATGCCAGTTTGCCCGAGCAGTCCGAGAAAAAACCACTGAATCGCGGTATGTTGGTCTTTATCGGCTTATGGGTTGGTGTGCTATCTGGCTTGATGGGAGTCGGCGGCGGTTTCTTAATTGTACCTGCGCTGCTGTGGTTCAGTCCCTTGTCAATGCTGGCGGCAACCGCCACCTCAATGGCGGTGATTGCCCTTGTCTCTGGCGCAGGCTTCTTAATGTATATGGGGGCGGCGCAACCACCTCTGCAACTGCTGGTCGGCTTAACCATGGGTGGCGCGTGCGGTGTCTTAATCGGTAATAAGCTAGCAACCCGTCTCGGCGGCCCTATGCTGCAGCGCATTTTTGCCATTATGCTTTTGTCGGTAAGCCTCTCATTGGCCGCACAAAAGCTCTTTAGCACCGCCCTATAATTACCAAGTCTGCCCACAAAATACTTATGCAGAACATGGCCGCAAACAGATTTCAACGCGCAAACCACCCAATGGACTGTCGAGTAACTGCAGAGTCCCCTGCAGCGTCTCGACAATATCGCGAACAATACCCAAACCTAAACCGTGCCCTACACTCTGCTCATCCAAACGCGAACCGCGCCGCTGCACCTGCTCGCGCTGACTCTCTGCGATACCGGGGCCGTCATCATCAATACACACACAATACGCTGCCCCACGCTGCTCAATGCTCAGTTCGACCCTGCTATCAGCCCATTTGCAGGCGTTATCCAGCAGATTACCTAACATCTCCAACATATCATCACGCTCCCAAGGCAGACGTAACCCAGCAGCGGCATGCCAGTCCAGCGTCAGCACCTCACCATGCACTCGATTGATCAACTGAAATAAACTAGGCAACTCCTCAGCACAATCAAAAAAAGCTCCGGGTAAGGCCTCGCCAGATAAGCGCGCACGCGTGAGTTCGCGGGTGATACGCTGCTCAATAAACTCAAGCTGCTCTTGCAAGATTGCCGATAACTCGGGCTGACGTTGCAACTCTTCACGCTGCAGCAGACTCATTAATACGGCTAAAGGTGTTTTTAACGCATGACCTAAGTTACCTAAGCCTTTACGCGAGCGCTGTAAGGTTTCTTCGGTATGCACCAATAAGCGATTGACCTGCCGTACTAAGGGCTGTAATTCAAGCGGCGTATCTTGCTCCAACAGGCTGCGCTGCCCCTGCTGTAATTGCTCAATTTGCACCCGCGTTTGCTCCAAGGGCTTTAAGGCTCGACGCACCAACTGTCGCTGCAACAACAGAGTCAGCAACAATGCCAACAAGCCTAAGCCCGCACCGATAATTTGTGCCTGCTTAAAGCTGGCTAAAACCGGACTGTAATCATGCGCCACAGTCACTTTAATATCCGTTGTATAGCGTCGATACGCCCCTTGATACATTAATAACTGCTGCTGTTCAGGCCCCGGTTTCAGTTGCTCAGAAAAGCCCAAATGCTCAACGCTTGGTAGCTCAAAATCCCATAGCGAACGTGAGCGCCAGCGCTGTTGGTTAAATTCAATAATAAAATAATGCCCAGAAAAGGGCTTTAAAAAAACCGCATCGTGATGGCGGCTATTAAGTTCAATACCTTCGGTGCCTTTAACCAAGGCAGACAATAAACTTTCCGCTTGGCTTTGCAAATTATCTTGCATATGTTGCCGTAAACCACGATCAACAATCCATAATCCGGCTTGAGCCAGCAATAAGCCCATCACAATCAGCAGCATGGCTAAACTAAAGGTCAGTTGCCGCTGAATCGAATGCATCACTGCGGCACTCCAGCGCCCGTAAAACGATAGCCTTGACCCCGACGCGTCTCAATCACTGCACGACCCAATTTGCGCCGTAAATGATTAACATGCACCTCCAACACATTGGAGTCACGCTCAGTTTCACCATCATATAAATGTTCGGCCAAATGACTTTTCGACAACACCTGACCTTGGTGCAGCATAAAATAACGCAATAAGCGAAACTCAGCACCGGTCAGTTCAATCGCCTGCCCTTGGCTGTGCACCATTTGCCGTGCTTCATCTAAACGCAGCCCTGCGGCGCTTAAATCACTTTGATTGGAAAAACCATGACTGCGGCGTAACAACGCCTGCACTCTTAAATACAGTTCTTCTTGATGAAACGGTTTGGTTAGATAATCGTCAGCACCCGCTTTTAAGCCATCAATGCGCTCACTCCAAGAACTACGTGCAGTTAAAATCAATACCGGCGTACTGATTGCTGCCGCGCGCCACTGCGCCAACACCTCCAGCCCAGATAATCCAGGCAAACCTAAATCCAAAATAATTAAATCATAAGGCTCAACGGCGCCTTGATAGGCCGCATCACGGCCATCGGTCAGCCAATCAACGGCATAGCCCAGTTTCTGCAGGCCCGCAGATAACTCATCGGCCAACGCCACATTGTCTTCAACCAATAACAGGCGCATTAATCGTCCTCTTCATCTTCTAACAGCTCGCCGCTGCTGGCATCAAATTTCAGCTCTCGCACCTGTCCGTGCACGGTTAGCAATTCAACCTCATAAATATAACGATGATGTTTTTTTTCTAACTCTAACTCGAGCAAACGGGCCTTAGGGTGACGCTCTAAAGCATGATCAATAAATGTTTGCGAGGATAGAATTTTACCTTTTTTATGCAACTTTAATGCCTCGTCATGGCTTAAATCATGCGCAGCAGCCTGGCCGGCAACAGCCAGCCAGAGTGCAGTAAAATAAACATATCGCCAGCCTTTAAACATCAGTCATCCTGCTGATTTTTAAGAATTTCTGCGGTTTTTGCATCCATCTCAATTTCCCATTTCTGGTTTTTCTCATCACGCAAATCGACCTGATAGATGAAGCGGCCGTAATTTTCCTCAAGATCCGTATCCAGTATGCTTGCATTAGGGTGTTCTGCCAACGCAGCTTGATTGAGTTTATCAAAAGACATAATTGCCCCAGACGTACTCAGTTCAACAATTTGCGCAGGACTAACGTCCTTAGCTTGAGCAAGGCCTGCACCCATCAGCAAAGTCGCAGATACACATAGCGCCGTTAGAGTCTTCATAGTTGCTTCCTTAATTAAAGTGAGTCGACACAAAAAGTGTTTTATGCCGACACTGCATAAGCTACAGCGGCTGGCTTAACTGAAGCTTAAACAACACTCATTTGGCTTCAGTCTTTTAGAACCCAACAGCAACTGCCCTGCTGCTGGGCATACCTGCTAAACTGCACCCATTCAAAACGATGATGACGGACACCCCAGTGGAAATATTTAAAGAGTTCACCTTCGAATCAGCACACCGTTTACCGCATGTTCCAGAAGGACATAAATGTGGACGTTTACATGGCCACTCATTTCGTTTGGCTTTGTACTTGCAGGGTCCTGTTGATCCACACACGGGCTGGATTCGCGACTTTGGTGAAGTCAAAGCCCTATTTAAGCCCACCTATGAGCGCTTAGATCACAATTACTTAAATGATATTCCGGGTCTAGAAAACCCCACCAGCGAAAATCTAGCACGCTGGATTTGGGACGAAATGAAACCGCTGATCCCTGAGTTATCACGGGTTCGTGTACATGAAACCTGCACCTGCGGCTGTGAATACAGCGGTGAATAAACCACCCAAGCAAGCGCCCACAGCATCCTGGCTTGGGCGCCTGCTGCGTGTCGGCATATTATTAGTGCTGCTACTGATTGCAGCAATTCTAGCTCTGCCGCATGCACTGCCTTGGTTACTGCAACAACAAGGCATTGATTTTGATTGGCAACGCCCCGAGTGGCAACGCCATGGCTTTAGCGTGTCTCAGCTACAATTGACACTGCCCAGCACTGATGGCCCCCCTTATCAGCTGCAGATCGAGCAATTGCAGCTTGGCTGGGCATGGCAACGCTTCCCCATCCAACGCCTACAGGCCACCGGTATACAGGTGTATTGGCCGCTGAGCGGCGCTACCACAGCCGCGGATAGTGGCAAGCAAGCCTTACCTGAAGCACTACTCAAATGGCTGCCACAGCATATTGAATTACAAGACATTGACGCCAAACTACCCGGGCTTGGCCATTTACAAGGTGAACTCAAACTACAAGCCAGCGCTCAAGGACTACTCTGGCAACCCAGCTTTATTCACAGCCAGCTCAGCCTAAAAGACCTGCAAGGTGCTTGGCTGGATAATATTCCCAGCGAGTTTCACCCGACTCAATTCAGCGCACAAATCACCACCCATCCAGATCATCAAGACACGCCCAACGGCCCACAATTACTCACTGTCGATCTACACAGTGACGGCCCCATGCGCTTACAATTTAACGCTCTGTTAACCCTGCAACACAGCCCTGAATGGCAAGGTTCGCTCAACAACGCGCAACTCGTTATGCAACTGGACAGCCTCAGCCATCCAACCCTGCACGCCAAACAACTGAAGGCCCGTGCCTATTTTTCTGCACAGGCCAACCCCGAGCGCTTTTCTATCAGCGTCAGCGAACACTCCAGCTTAGAGGCCCATACTCTGCAATTGCCTGATCTGGCGCAGGCACAAAAACTAACTGTGCAATTAGCCGGCCTCGAGCTCCAAGGCCGCAGCAGTACACTCGATCAGATTGAAGTACAGAGCCCACTCAGCGCTCAGATCGAACAGCTCAAAATCGAACAACTGCATACACAAAACTGGGACTTCAACGGTGCGCTCAGCGGTCAACTGCCACAGTTTGAATTGAACGGCAGCCTAAGCGGTCAACAGGGACTCAGCCTTACCAGCACAGTTCGTCTGCTTGATGACTCAATCCAGGGCCGTGCTACGCTCAAAGAAGTGTTCTTTAAAGCCGGCAATCCACTGCAGAAAACTTTTAAAGACTGGCCCGCACTGGTCACTTTTAATAGCGGACGCTTGCGCAGCCAAATAGATTTTACTCTGCCCGCTACAGGGCCTCTTAAGCTCTCGATCCATGGCAGCGCCAGCGGGTTGAACGGTATTATCAATCGCAGCGAACTGAAGAACCTTGAAGCACAATTCAACGCACAGCTCACAGGGCAAACACTTAAACTCAGCATCCCAAGCTTAAGCATCGAGCAGCTTAACCCAGGTATTCTTCTAAGCCAGCTGCAACTGAACAATGGCCATTATCAAGCCCAGCTCAACACCCCCCTGCAGGGCGTGGCCGACTGGCAAAGAGTACAAGCCCACCTCCTTAACGGCAGTCTGTGGCTAGAGGCACAGCAACTGGATCTGCAGCAAGCGCAAACTTTACCGCTACACATACAAGGTCTGGAACTGCAAGAGCTGCTCAAGGTCTATCCTGCAGAAGGTTTATCAGGCAACGCGATCATCGATGGTCAGCTACCCATCCATATTAAAGACGGCGAGCTCTATATCGAAGCGGGTCAATTGCAGGCACGACAACCTGGTGTTTTGCAGTTTCAGTCGGAGAAAATCCACGCACTAGGGCAAAGCAATCCAGCCATGCGCTTAGTCGCCGATGCCTTGGAGGATTTTCACTTTAACCTACTCAGTAGCGGATTAAGTTATGATCAATCCGGTAAGCTGTTACTTAATATTCGTTTAGAGGGGCAAAATCCAGATATTGAAAAAGGACGCCCCATCCACTTAAACATTAATTTAGAAGAAGACATTCCCGCGTTACTCGCCAGTATTCAGCTGAGCGGTCAAGTGAGCGAGATTATTCAAAAACGTGTTCGAGAACGCCTCGAGAAACGTTAATACAGGAGGCATCTATGCGTATAAGCCTATTTTCAAGTGTATTTATACTCGCTCTATTTAGCACTGCGTGCACCCCGACTGTGCAATTAGCCATGCCCAACGAACCGATCAATATTAATCTCAATGTCAAAATCGAACATCAAATTTATATCAAGGTTGATAAAGAGCTTGATAATCTTTTCGATGAATCCAGTGGTTTATTCTAAGGAGCGCAGTATGACTTTTCGTAAATTCTTAATGCCGGTGTTGTTGGCAAGCAGTCTCCTCAGCACTGCGGTGCTGGCTATGAATCTGAACGACGCTATGAGCAATCTGAGCCCTGCTAAAGCTGCGGGCCTACTCGGCGAGCAACCCAACGGTTACTTAGGCGTAGTCACGCCACAAGGTAATGCCGCTGAAGTAGCCCGCCTGATTAACGAGGCACGCCGTGCCGAATATCAACGTTTGGCGAAGGACAACAACATTCAGCTCTCTGATGTAGAAACCATGGCCGGTAAAAAAGCACTGGAAAAAACACAGCCCGGACAATATATCCAGTTGAACGGAAAATGGCTCAAAAAATAACCAATAACATCATTGATAAAGATTTTTTGCCAAGAACCTTCCAGAATTCAAATACTTAAGGTATAGTTTGCTTCGTTTTCAAGCCCAGCATGAAAACACCGTCGGGGCGTAGCGCAGCCTGGTAGCGCACTAGCATGGGGTGCTAGGGGTCGAAAGTTCGAATCTTTCCGTCCCGACCATATAAATCAAAGGGTTACAGCTTTTAGTTGTAACCCTTTTTTATTGCCTTCTGTTTTTACCCCATATATAAAATCGCAGAACCCTAGAGTCAGCGCTACTCAATTCGACCTACCCTCTCCTGCCTTCCCTTAAAACTGTAGCCACGTTAAAAACGTAGGACTTACGCAGCTCTTATTACTTTCCCACTATGCCACTACATTTTCAGCAACTACAGCAGCAGAAGCACTAATCCATATGGGTATAGCTACCCAAGCATTAATTAATCTGCAGCAACTATGTCCTGCATTCATCCAGCCTCATGACCTAAATGAACTGCGCGAGCTGATTATCAATACACAACTTATTAAGCGACAATTACCTTGGCCGGTCTAGCGGCAACTATTTTAGCGGCTAGGCCGTCAGGCTCAAGATGGGCTTGCCGGACGCTTACCTATTTTCTAGATACTAGGCAGGCTGGTATGTAACTCTAAATTATGCACCAAGGTAATTGTCCAGCAGGCTGTTGGACAATTGCTTAATCTGGCTATGCTTCAGCAAAAGCACGCATGTACATCAGATTGGCACGAGAAAACCCTTTCATCTAAGTACAGGTAAACGCTTGATCACTTTAGTGCCCCAGCCTTGCTCAGTTTGGCGCTGTAAAATATCTTGACCAATCTCCCAATACAGCATCACCAGCTCACGACACACGGCCTGCGCAGCATGTTGTTACGCAGTTTGAATACGGTTCTTTTTAGCAGTCGTCATTGTCATGTGTCAACGCCAGTTTAAAAGTGACCCACTTAGCGGCAATATCGCCAGTCCAAAATTGACCCACCCTTGGCGTTTAAGTGTTGGTTAATAATTCTTGGCTGCTGGCTGAAATCGGTGCTATACCAGCTGTTTTCTTATCCTTCAGACGATAGCTTTCTCCTCGGATCTGAACGATGTGAGCATGATGTAATAACCGGTCTAACAGTGCAGCGGTTAACGTCGTGTCACCGTCGAAAGCGCTGGCCCATTGAGAGAATGGGAGGTTACTGGTGACGATGACGCTGCCTTGCTCGTAGCGTTTGGCGATGACATTGAAGAACAGATTGGCTTCCTCTCGACCAAACGGTAGATAGCCTATTTCGTCAATGATGAGTAGTCGCGGCGCTAAGATACTGCGTTTCAGATACTGATCCAGACGCTCCTGTTTTCGCGCAATGACCAACTGCAGCATCATGTCAGCAGCCGCAATGAAGCGCGTTTTGATACCTTGACTGACAGCTTTGTGACCCAGACTGATAGCCAGGTGACTTTTGCCGACGCCACTGGGACCTAGAAGTACCACGTTTTCTGAACGCTCTACGAAAGCCATACTCGCCAGTTCATTCAGTTGTTTACGTGGGGCTCCACTGGCGAATTTGAAGTCATAATCTTCAAAGAGTTTTCGACCTGGGAAGCCCGCGAACTTTAGCAAGGTCTCTCGAGATCGTTGTGAGCGGGGTAATCCCCCCAAAAAAACAGCAGTACTCATAAGTAGAATTGTCCATAAGTTATACGCAAGGAGATTCTGCATGCAACGCAGTAACGCGCAGCGGTCAAAAGTCACGATTTACCGACAGCCAAATCCTCTCAGTCTTAAAGCAAGCTGAAAACGGTGTGCCTGTTCCAGAGTTGTGCCGCGAGCATGGCATGAGCAACGCAACCTTCTACAAGTGGCGTACCAAGTTTGGTGGCATGAACACTTCAATGATGGCGCATTTAGATGCAGTTCATACATCAACTATCCAAACAGCTGCCCTACTGTTTTCATCGGTAAAAACATACGCACTCGTCCGTTCTGCTCACACAGCACCTGAAACCCAAACCTCTGATAGAAGCCTTGAGCCGAGTCCGTTAAGCAGTCAACTACGATCGCATAGGCTCGCATGTGCGCATTCACATCCCACAAATACTCCAGCGCCTTAATCAGGCTCACTTTGCCTAGACCGCTGCCATGAAACTCTTTATGGACAGCCAGCTGTACCAGTAAAAATACTGGGATGGGATAGTGAGGTAGTTTTTTAGCCAATGCAGCAGGTAATGTCTCACGACAAATCGAGCTGGGCGCAACGCTATAAAACGCACAGATCGGATACTTCTGATTGAGCAGCGGCGCAGTGCCAGGTAACACCATGGTGCGACTGATACCGGCCTGCATGTGTTTGGCTGCTTGAGTTTGAATAAAGGTATTCAGTTCACTCTCACCACAGTCAAAACGGCGAGCTTCATAGGGGCGGTATCAATCCCCCGCTACACTACGCTAACCGACCTGATGGAGAGATTCTCCACTAGAGGCTTTAACAATCGTGTGCATATCATCTGAGCAGCAGCTGGTTTAAAGTGAAGCTGACACAAAAAATCGCAAAACCCTCTATAAAAAGCCCCATAACAATAAGGAACTGCAATGAAAAAACTGGCAAATCGAGTCGCTATCGTCACAGGCGCAGGTTCTGGAATTGGTCAAGGTATTGCACGGCGTTTGGCTGCAGATGGTGCCTCTGTGGTGATTGCTGAAATGAACGCAGATACTGGTGATGCCGTTGCCCAAGCCATACAGCAAGACTTTGGCGTACCGGCCTCAGCCTTTCAAGTTGATATGTGCGACAAGGCGCAGGTTCAGGCCATGGTTAAACACACGGTCAACACCTTTGGCACAGTCGATATTCTGGTCAATAACGCTTGGGCGGCGCGTCGTGGTGCGAGGCCGTTTACCCCAGTAGAGGACAAGGCCGACGAGGACTTTGCGCACGCCTTTAACATTGGCTATATGGCCGCACTCTGGACCATGCAGGCGGTCTTTCCTTATATGCGTGATAAGCGCTGGGGCAGAATTATTAATCTAGCCTCGCTCAATGGCGTCAATGCCCACCCTTACACCGTTGACTACAACGCCGCCAAAGAAGCATTGCGCGCACTGACCCGTACTGCCGCACGCGAATGGGCGCAGTATCAGATTTGCTGCAATGTTATTTGCCCCGCCGCCCGCACTGCAGCCTATGAGAAATTTGCCGCAGCTCAACCAGACAACGCCGCTCAACTGCTTAAGCTTAATCCGATGGGTCGCATGGGTGATCCTGAGGCAGATATTGGCGGGGTTGCCGCGTTTTTAGCCAGCGACGATGCCCGCTACCTGACAGGTAATACGCTGTTTGCCGATGGTGGCAGTCATATCAACGGCGTGCCTTGGCTGGCGGGTGCTTAATCAGCTTAATTGATCATACGCATTGGCTGATCCAGTCCACGGCCTATATTCTGGCACTGGACTGCGATCATTGAGTGAGATGGTTTTTGTGCTGTATTCAAGCACCGGCCTAGGCTTATTCTTCACAGCCCTGTGTATAATTTTTTATCGTCCACCCTTAACATGCATCCATGCTGGATGCGCTCGGAGTTACTCATGCCCAACGCCCTACTCTCTGAGTTAGCGCTTCAATATCCCATTATTCAAGCCCCAATGGCTGGCACCTCGACGGTAGCGCTAGCGGCGGCAGTCTCCAATGCGGGCGGACTGGGCTCGCTGGGCTTAGGTAATTGCAACGTAGAGCAAGCTCGTGAGCAGATTCAGCAACTACAACAAGCGACGACTAAGCCCTTCAATGTTAACTTCTTTTGCCATCAGCCCGCGCTCAGTGACCCCGCGCGTGAGCAAGAGTGGCTGACATTATTACAGCCTTATTTTGCTGAATTTTCAGCGCAGCCACCCAGCCACATGTCGGCAGACGTTCCTAGCTTTATTGATAACCCAGCCATGCTGGAGATGCTGCTGGAGGAACGTCCACCCGTAGTTAGCTTCCATTTTGGTTTACCCAGCACTGCTGTTATTCAAGCGCTCAAACAAGCGGGCATTAAGCTGCTCGGTTGCGCAACCAATGTGACTGAAGCTCAAGCGATTTGCGCAGCAGGACTGCATGGCGTGATTGCTCAAGGGCATGAAGCCGGTGGACACCGCGGCGTATTTGATCTATCGCAAGATGTAAAACTCGGATTGTTCAGTTTGCTGCAATTGTTAAAAAAAGAATGCTCGTTACCGGTGATTGCTGCCGGCGGCATTATGCATGGTCAAGCCATCGCCCAGGTCATGGCGATGGGCGCCAGCGCAGCACAAATGGGTACCGCTTTTATCTTATGCCCTGAATCAGCGGCCAATCAGGCCTATCGTGAACAATTAAAAAGCAGCCGCGCCTATAATACTGAGGTCACTGCAGTGATTTCTGGCCGTCCAGCACGGGGTTTAGTCAATCGCTTTCATACTCAGCTGGCTGATAAACAGGCCATGCTCCCCGCCTACCCCACCACGTACAGCGCCGGAAAAGCCTTATATGCAGCGGCCAGCCAACAGGGCTGTTATGACTTTGCGCCGTTTTGGGCTGGCCAATCTGCGCCTTTAGCGCGTGAATTACCGGCGACTGAACTGGTCGCACAATTGGTTGCGGAATGGCAACAGGCCAGCACTCACTGAGGTTGAACCCAATAGCTATGTATCAGATCGTCCCTATCCAAGCGCAACACGATGCAGATATCTGCCGGATTATTCAACAGGTCGGCGCACAGTATGGCGCCATCGGGGCAGGCTTTGGTCCCTCAGATGCCGAAGTGACCTGCATGAGCCAACACTACGTAGCCGAGCAGCGCAGCCAGTATTTGGTCGCGCTGCTTGATGGGCACGTGGTTGGCGGCGCAGGTATCGCGCCCTTTCTGCACTATCGTGAGATTGCTGAACTAAAAAAACTGTTTTTACTGCCCAGCAGCCAAGGACTGGGCATCGGTAAAGCACTGACCCAAGCCTGTTTAGTTTTTGCCCAAGAGCAAGGCTATCAACAGTGTTATTTAGATACCTTAAGCAGCATGCAAAGCGCCATTGGTTTATATGAGAAGCTAGGCTTTACTCATCTTAAGCAACCTTTGGCTGGCACCCTGCACAGCGGGTGTGATGTGTGGATGCTTAAAATATTATAAAGCGCTGTACAGGTACGCTCTTGCTATATACCTAATGTCTATTCTCTACCGCAATCCACTATTGCTAATCAGTTCGATCTAAAACTTAGCCTAGGCTACACAAATAACAATAACAGCCTAACTGTAAGAACTAGCCATAAGTCACTGAAAACAGCCATTGTGTGTGGTCTTTTACTTATTTGTGCTTGATACTTAGTTTTACCCAGCAATATCAATTATTAGCTCGTGCGATGGGCAATAATTCATTGCTCCGTGACTTACAGCTATAAAAATCAAGGTAGGCATACTCTTATGAAATATACTCCAGCTAAGCTCGTCCTCTCCAGCCTTTGCTTTTCCCTCTTATTAACCGCGTGCTCATCTGAAGAAGAGCCTGCTAAAGCCCCTGCTACATCAGCAAATCAAGCAGCCTCCAGCGCGCCAGCCATAGCAACGGTTGCCGCCGATAAAATGCAAACACGCTTTGTCACTATTGCTACGGGCGGTGCATCAGGCCCTTACAATATTATCGCAACCACCTTGGGTGAGATTTATCACAAGGCCTATGGCGTCAACTCTAAAACCCAAACCACCGGCGCATCAGTTGAAAATATTAATCTGATGAACCAAAACAAAGTGGAAATGGCGTTTGTGATGAGTGATGTACTGAGCGATGCCTTAGCTGGCAGCAACAGTTTTAAAAACAAAATTGACAACGTGCAACAGCTTGCTGCGCTCTACCCTAACTACGTACAAGTCGTAACCTCGAAGAGTTCTGGTATCAAAACCTTAGCCGACTTACGCGGTAAGCGTATCGCAGTCGGTGCACAAAACTCAGGCGTGGAAGTGAACGCGCGCAATATTCTAGACGGCCATGGCATTACCTATAACGACATTAAAGTTGACTATTTAGGCTACGCTGAAGCAGCTGACGCACTAAAAGGCGGCAAACTGGATGCGGCATTCCTCACCAGTGGTCTGCCTAATGCGTCACTCTTAGAGTTAGAGCAAGGCTTTGATCTGCAATTGGTGTCTATTTTGCCAGACAACGTTGCCAATATTGCCAAAGATAAAAGCTACTTTATCGCATTAGAAATCCCTGCCAACACTTATGGCAATGCAGAAGCCATCCCGACTGCTGCAATTATGAATGCGTTAATTATCAACTCTAACTTAAGTGAAGATGATGGTTACAAACTGACAAAAGCCTTCTTTGAGAATTTGGATAATCTACGCAATTCTCACCAAGCGATGAAAGATGTCTCACTTGTGCAAGCTCAACAAGGCTTAGTGGCTCCGCTGCACCCTGGCGCGAAGAAATACTATGCTGAGCAAGCAGCACAATAAGCTGTTGTTCTTTGCACTGAGCGCTATTGTGGCGCTCAGTGCACTAGTGCTAACTCGCCCGATTAGGTTTATCCAGTTTGCCAGCACTGACTTGCAGTGTGCGTTGACCTTGCAAACATTTGAGCTGCAATGGATCCACTCTGTGGAAAAAGAACGCTGGCAAGAAACTTATCAAATCGCAGATCAACAACTCTTGCTCACGACAACGCAATTTAAGACGTTCGGCGCGGGCACACCCAGTAACACCGGTGTTATCGCCAGCACTGATGGCTGGCTGCATTATAAAATTAAACGTTTACTGCCACGTATACATTGGGTTGTTTCGCGTAATGTTGAATCGACAGTCTTGACTGAGTTCGGTGAATGGCCGCTTTATCACGACCTTGGCGATTACGCTGAGATTCAGATTCAGGTAATGCAGGTACCCCGCTGGCACTATTTTATCCAGGAGTCTTGTAATGACTACTTCAAAAAACCTTGATGCGCCGATTGATAGCGCACGACAGGAAGAGTTACTTGAAAAGTTTGATAAAGCTTCGGTTTTGCGCAACTTCTCAAATAATAAAGTTCGCTACTTTGTCTTTGCTTTAGCCGTTATTTATTCACTTTTTCACCTGTATATCACCTATAACCCACTGCCTGAACTGCTGCAGCGTAGCGCACACGTCAGCATTGGTTTGTGTTTGATTTTTTTACTCTACCCTGCTGGAAAAAACTCAAGTCGTAGCCAGACCTCATGGTTAGACTGGCTGTTATTCATTGGCAGTGCAGCCTCTACCACTTATCTTTTTGTTGAATACCAAGACATTGTCACCACCCGTGGCGGTATTCCCAACACTGCAGATATCATCTTTTCGATGATCAGTGTCGTACTGGTCTTTGAGTCGGCTCGACGCATTATGGGCTGGGGCTTACCAGCACTGGCCTTGGTGTTCTTAGCCTATCCTTTTATCAGTGGTTTTGAGTTTATGCCTGACCGTTTAATGACGCGCACCTTTGATCTGGGCGACATTTTTGGGCAAATGTACTTAAAGACTGAAGGTCTGTTCTCATCAGCGATTGGTGCGTCAGTAACCTTTATTTTCTTATTTATTTTATTTGGTGCGTTTTTATCAAAGTCAGGCATGGGTCAATTATTTAATGACTTAGCTTTGGCGCTGGCTGGCCATAAACAAGGTGGCCCGGCAAAAGTAGCAGTTATTTCTAGTGGTTTTATGGGCAGTATTAACGGTACCGCGGTCGCCAATGTGGTCGGCACTGGTGCGTTTACAATCCCGCTGATGAAAAAAATCGGTTACGATAAAAACTTTGCCGGTGCGGTTGAGGCCAGTGCGTCAGTAGGTGGGCAGATTTTACCGCCTATTATGGGGGCCAGTGCCTTTATTATGGCGGAAACCACAGGTGTCAGTTACGGCACTATTGCCTTGGCTGCAGTATTACCGGCACTGCTCTACTACCTTGGTGTCATAGCTCAGGTGCACTTTCGTGCAGGCCGCGATAATTTAAAAGGTATCCCGAAGGCAGACCTACCCAAAGTCAAAGATGTACTCAAAGCGCGTGGGCATTTATTACTGCCCATTATTGGCTTGGTCGTACTCTTGTTTAACAATATTCCCGTCAGTTACGCGGCGTTTTATACGATTATTCTGACAATCATCGTGAGTAGCCTGCGCCAATCAACACGTATGTCGATTGCTGACATTTTTGATGCCCTCGCCGATGGCGCGCGCCAATCTCTGTCCGTGATGGCCGCCTGTGCCTTGGTCGGTATTATTATTGGTGTGGTCAGTTTAACCAGCTTTGGCAGTGTCCTGACCTCCGCTATTATGAGCGTGGGCGCAGGTTCATTGTTCTTAACCTTACTGTTTACTATGTTCGCGTCAATGCTACTCGGTATGGGTTTACCCTCGATTCCGGCTTATATCATTACCGCCACCATGGCGGCGCCTGCCTTAGCAAATTTTAATATTCCGATTCTAGTCGCACATATGTTTGTATTCTATTTTGGTTTGTTCGCCAACATTACACCACCGGTAGCCCTCGCCTCTTTCGCCGGCGCGGGGATTGCAGGTGGTGACCCGATGAAAACGGGCTTTCAATCTTTGAAATTAGCCTTAGCCGGTTTTATTGTACCCTTTATGTTTGTCTACAACCCAGCCATGCTGATGCTCGACACCACTGATGCTTTAATCACCAGCAAAGAGTTCCCTCTGCCTAGTTTTTGGGTGATAGCCAGCGTGACCGCAACGGCAATTGTCGGCATTATCGCTTTAAGCGCCGCCGTTGAAGGCTACTTTAAAAGCCAGTTGAATCCCTTAATGCGCATTGTGTTGGCAGTAGGTGCTTTTATGCTGATTGTTCCAGAGGTGGCCAGCGATGTACTGGGTATTGTGATCGTCGGTTTAGTTGTAGTATGGAATACAATGCAAGCTAAAAAGCTAAATGAGCAAGGTGTAAAAACCACCTCACTTTAGCACTCAGTGAGCGCTTGTGGGCATTATGCTGATTGTTCCATCGGCTAGGGCTGCCAGCTATCTCGCGAGGGCCCTAGCGTTGGCAACGCGGTAAGCACTGAAGAAAAATCAGTTTTTACAAACCATAATGAAGGGTTTAATCACGCGCTCAAAGATGTGTGATTGAGCTAGTCGTTGCCTGCTGTAACGCAGTAAACTCGTGCTAATAATACAAAAATTGCACAGTCATAATGCCCTTGATTGGTCCAGGGCGATCACTACCCGCATTAGTCGTTTTAATGTATTTAACAGTATAGTTTTTCTGAACTGAGCTAGCTGCCGATGTTGGGCTTTGGGTAAAGTTAACGGTGGTATCGTTTGTAGCGGGCCCAAAACCTTCTTGCAACTGCGTGCGCGGCAAAAACTTTAGCGGGTCACCACCACCAACAGGATAGAACTTTAGAGCATATTTAGATGGTGTACTGTCATCGCTGTACACTGTGCGCAAATAATCAGTTAAACCATTCGCAGCCGTGGCATTGTCAAAAAAGTTAACCTTAACATCTAGACCCTCTGGGCAAACCACCGGCCCAACAGTAATCTCGCCGCCTTGCAGCTCAGTACCTGGACTGTCTAAACTGGACTTACCCACTGCTAACAAAGGGAACACACTGTTCGCATTTCCCAGAACACAACTGTCCAAAGAAGCTTGTTGCACACTAATATTGAAAATAATAGGTGCGAAAGCAGTTGTACCTAAAGTTGATAAAACATTCCACATTCTATATTCAAAAGTACCGATTCTCACACTGATCGGAACTGAAGTCGGTTGCACATCCCCCACTACCTTAAGGGTTGCTTGGACTGCGACTCCAAGTGTCTCCGGGTTGCGGTTAGCTTGCACTTCAGGGAAAGTGATAGTCGTTGGAGGACTCTTGGTCAGCGGCACCTGTGAAAGGTTATTATCTCCGACCATCAGCTTCATCGCCAAACCGTTACCAATATTAAAGTATTCACTGTCACGCCAAGTAAGCGCAGGGTTACTCTGCACAAAACCGAGGTGGTGCTTTGTTAGTGCGCTCAATGTAAAGCCAGTCAGATTATGACAATCAAAACGCGGACCTGTCGCCGTGACTCCGAGATTATCAACACCCGCAGTAAGCTTAATCCCCGTCACATTGATGGTCAATTTTCCAGCTTCTTTTCGATTATTAAGAAGACCGTATAGTGTTGTACCTGGCACACACGCTTGAGCCCAGTTCCCAGGATCAATCACAACAGCATAACTGGGCAAAGCCAGCATCCAACTCAGGCACAAGATTAAATACTTAAACACAGACCTATCCTTTTTTACTGGCAAGTAACGTTTTGGGTGCGGTAGAACTGGGCATCATCCATTTGCGTAATGTCATACTCAAAACTGCACTGATTATTGCCCCAGCGGGCACTGAGGGTTGCTGCATCGTCCTTAGCTTCTAGGAACAAGCGACCACTACTGGCAACAAAACCCAATCCATGACCTTCAGCATCAAATACCTCGGCACTCATAGGCACAGGCTGATTATCGACCGTGCGTACGGTTAATAGCATAGTGCGCTTGGTCTCGGTTCTAAAGCGCACCACTGAGGCGGTATTACCACGCGGGACTAATTGCTTTTGCGTTTGCTGCAGCACAACATCCAAGCTGGTATTTTTAGGGCTTAAACGAATGCTATTGATTTCATAGGGCGATACATAAGGCACCACACCTTTACCAAAGCGGTTTAAGTAAGTACCTGGACGGTTAAGAATCTCTGCGCCCCCTGCATTCTCTGCTTCAATAATGGCAAAGGAATCGCCAACATACTGCGACAGCACTACGCCGCGTGGATAAGCCACCACGGTTCCGGATGCCCCTAATGAATACTGACTGCCGGAACTCATTTGCGCTGTTGTCGCGCTTAAACGCGCGGCAGTACCGTAGTAATTAAGGTTGCCAGAATAGCTGTTATCACTGTCGTTATTATTAGCATACACACCATAGCTGAGTTTACTTTCTACCAAGCTACCGGTTAATCCTATCCGGCTCGAATCAGAGGAGCGGTTCGAGTGCATGGTATTAGCTTGAATCGAATGCCGACCTTCTTGACCAAGAGGGACAGTAATGCTTAATGAGATCTGGTTTTCCGAAGCAAAACTCATATTGCTCGTTTTTGTATAAGACACGTCATAGCTCATGCGCTTAAACGTATTACCGTAGCCAAACTGCCACGTTTGATCTTTACCGCTTTGATTCCAGTAGCGCGATTCAGAACTACTGAGGTAAACCGAGCCCCAGGTTTCTGGTAGCGTTTGGTTAACGGAAAAATTGTAACTCTCTTTGGGCATTAACGAGTAGCGCTGCCAATCCCAATCCCGACCGTAAATCGGGTCTGGATCTATTCTTGTGCCTGTGTCATTGCGCGCAATAAAGTTGTTTAGACTATGAATACCTTTCTCGCTGTAGCGATTGTAATTCGCGTTAATGTAGGTTGCGCTAGGCTGGATAAACTTAGAATAGGCTAAGCGCCAGCGCTGTCCTTGCTCACTGCTTTGACCGTCTAATTGTGAGCGACTTAAATAGTTGTCTAGCGAAAAAGCGCCGAATGGCGTATTTACAGCGCCACCGAGCATCAACATATGGTAATCGGGGTAATGCAATACCGCAGTGTTCAAGGTTAAGTTATTGCTTAAACCGTGTTTTAGATAACCTTGCACGACATTCTTGCCGCGCTTACCGGTACCGCCACCACTGTTTATCTGCACTTCACCTAAAGAACTGCCGTAACGCCATGTACCCGGACGAATTAAGTCCGGCACGTAAGCATAGGGCACAATAAAGCGCTTGATTTGACCTGTTGCCTCTTCCACGGTGACCTCAAAGTCGCCAGAGCCCGATGGATACAAATCACTGATCTCAAAAGCCCCTTCGGAGACGGTGGTCTCGTATACCAAACGCTCATTCTGTCGAATGGTAACTTTTGCATTAGATCCTGCTGTGCCACGCACGATCGGCGCATAGTTACGCACACTCTGCGGCAGCATTTGTTCTTCAGAGGCTAATTGGGCACCGCGAATTTTAATACCATCAAAAAACTCAATCCCTGAATAAAACTCTCCCACCTTAAAGCTGGACTTTAAAGGCGCTATATCCGTTTCTAAATAAGTATTGTTGCGCTGATAGCTGGCTGCTTGCCGGTCGGATTTATTCCAACTGCCGTCATGGCGCAGCGCCCAGCTTTTCATATGTACACTGGCGCGCAAACTGGCAAAGTGCGATTTATCCGTGCCGTAATCGTCGGTCTTATTTACATAAGAGTTGAGGTCATAACTGAGCGTGGCGGCATATTGGCCTTTGTCCCAAAGTTCTGGAGCAATAAAGCCACGTGGTTTTTTTGACAACATAATTTGCGGAACATAAAAAGACAGGCGTAGGCGCTTCATATCAAAGGCATACTTCACCCCAGGTAAAGCACGTCTTATCACCACGCACGCCTCATCACCTGCAGCGATTAATGCAGTTTGTTCATAGCTTTCGTCAAGCCCGAGCTGCATGATAATGGCTTTATTCACGCATAAGCGTGGCCGCTCGCTATTAGCAAACTCTTTAAATACAAACTCATCGCTGCCTTGGTAGCGATCATTAACATACAGATCGGCCATATAGCGGCCAGCAATCACCTGCTGATCTTGCTCAAACTGATTGATGTTAATAGACGAGTATGGTGTACCCCGTAAAAAAGCAGGGTCAAAAGTTACCGCAACAGGCTGATAGCCACTGTCGGCTAAGACAATAGGCTCTGCGCGCTGCGCCAGAAGCTCGGCATTAGAGACATCTAATTTAACTTCTTGCTTTTGCGCTTGTGCCCAAGCTAGCGGAAATAGGCACAAAGAAGTACAAGAAATAAAATATTTTAGACCTCTAAAGGCCATAGCATGTCCTTTATTAATCAGTCTAAATTATAAGTTATCTTTCTTTTTGTGCCGTAATCATCAACATAATTAACTTCCAAGCGCGTGGCTTGGCTGATAAATGATTTATTGCTACTAATCGCAATATTGCGACTCGATTTAGGATCGACCATGCCAATTTCAGGGCCAGAGACGCTTTTATCTACCGAGTAAAACTTTAAATCTAACAAAGTAAAGAAATTACCGGTCGGGTTATCCACTTTTAACTGATAACCATTGGACTCGATCAGGTTAAAGCGCAATTCATCTTTAAGTTTGTCGAAGTTCTTTGACACTGCAGTTGGGCGGAAAAACAATTTAAGCTTAGAGTTAATCGCCAATTGTAAAAAATTGTCCGCTTTCCCAGCACTGGGTGCCGGTGGAATATCCAATACATTAAAATAAAAAACCGACTCACGATCCTGTGGTAAATCGCTACCAACATACATCAAGCGAATGGTTTGCCCCTCTTTAGGATTGATTCTAAAAACTGGCGGCGATAATACAAAGGGAATGTCTTGTTCTTTTACATCGTGCTCAGGCGCACTTGGATCAGTGTACGGCTCAACCCACGCTTGCACTAAAGCGGGCACATCACCGGTGTTACTTAACTGAATATTAACCTCACGCTGATCGGCAGGATAAATCACTCGCGTACCGGTAATAACTACCGAAGCATTAGCAAGCGACCCAAAAGACAATACAGCACACAAAACTAACAAAACGCGCATAGAGTACTCCGCTCAGCAAAAAGGGGTCCAAAGACCCCTTTTGCAATTCAATTATGCTTATTGATAAGCAATAACGTAATTTGCTGTCGCTGTTACTGTACCTGCCGTTACAGCTGCAGCTGTAGAGTAATAAGCCGCTGAGTAGGTTAAAGTATTAGCGCCTGCCACTGTAGTAACAGTCTGTGCTGTAGTTAATGTATAGGTCGCATCATTCAACAAGATTTTAGTGTCATCTTGTTCAGTCAATACTACGTTGACATTACCTGCAGTACCTTTATTAATTAGGGTGTAATTAGTTGCGTCTACATCTGCTAATGGCGCAGAAAATGCCGCATAGACATTCGCACCAGCATTACAGTTTTCCAGTCCAATTGTAAAAGTTTGTGGTGCTACAATCTGGTCTGCAGCAGTAAAAGCTGACTCAGGAACCGTTGCTAGCGTAACGACTTTGGCTATGTCACCCGCAGCAATTTCGCAGGTTTGATCCACGACTAAACCAGTAACGGTAACCGTGCCTGTTGTCGCAGCAAATGCTGAACCACTGGCTAAACCAAAGGCTAAAACCAAGGCAAAAGGTATTTTTTTCATATAAAACTC
>LSQX01217171.1_pt1 | contig 39408 bp, 36 predicted proteins | sample 654561 | NCBI WGS metagenome assembly LSQX01 (sample SAMN04489861, study PRJNA283612) | anaerobic digester metagenome | isolation source: 4 biogas reactors fed with cattle manure at either 37C or 55C with and... | place: Denmark: Kongens Lyngby | collected 2014 | reverse complement strand
ACCTGTCGGCTTTAGCGGCAAATAAGCTTTACACCTCTTCTGATCTTGAACTGGCATCGATGATCAGTGAAGTAGTTTCCGTCATCATGCAGCTTTCGTACGACAAACTGGTCGTCGCAAACACCCCCGTGGAATCATTTATCATTGAACTTTTGAAAAACAATTACGATGAGAAGTATATCGAAGAAAAAACAAGCAATTTCCAGCTGAACTTCTTTAATGATATCTGTCTAATCTACCTCCATGCCGGTGAAATATTTGATTCGGCCGAAAAAATGTTTTTTGTAAAAACACTGATGCAAAACTTTTTTGTCGGGAGCATCAGCGTTATTTACAAGGGGAATGTGCTGGTGGTAACGGAATGTGAAAAGAACAACCGGTATTTGCTGCCCCAAAACAAGCTGGAGTCTTTTATCTCCCTGCTGAAAACCCACAGCTTGTACGCAGGCATAAGCCGCCGCTTTAACAGCCTTACTGAAATTCAATTGCACTACGACCAGGCCGTTAATGCCTTGAAAACCGGCCGGCACCTGCAGCATCCGGGGCCGCTTTTCTACTACGAGGACTACTTCCTCCACTACCTGGTTGACTCCATCCTGGAACATGACAACCTGAAAAATATCTGTCATCCGCGAGTGCTGGAGATTATCCTCAGAGATAAAGAAAAGTCCAGCAATTACGCCGTCAGCCTTTACACATACCTGCAGCACAACGGCGATATCCAGGCTACCGCCCAGGCAATGCACCTGCATTATAACACCATGAAGTATCGTTTGCAGAAAATATCTGAAATGCTTGAAGCCGATTTAAATGACAACAACACCATGCTGAAATGCAAGTTAACTTTTTTGGCATTGGAAAATTATCATAGAATAAGCTTTGTCGATTATTTTCAGAAAGTTAAAATCCCGGAAGAAACCCCTTATCTTATCTAGACAATTGCAACTGCTCCTTGACTGGGTCTGCTTAGCATTGTATAGTTGGTTTATGGGAGATGGTAACAGTGATAATCAGAAAAGCAAAAATGTCCGACGTTGAAGACATCCACAAACTAATAACCTACTATGCCGATAAGGGGCAAATGCTTCCGCGGGCCCGCTCCACCCTTTATGAAGGCATTCGCGAGTTCTCTGTCATAGAAAAAGAGAACATGCTGATAGCAGCAGGTTCTCTTCACATTTTATGGGAAGACCTGGCCGAAATCAGGGCGCTGGCCGTGGCGCCTGACCATCTAAAGCAAGGACTGGGGAGATCACTGGTTGACACCTTCCTTGCGGAGGCAAAAGAGCTTGGACTGCCCCGCGTTTTCGCCCTGACATACAGCCCGGGCTTTTTCAAAAAATGCGGGTTCCGGCTGGTCAATAAAGAAGATTTGCCGCAAAAAGTCTGGAAGGAATGCGTCAATTGCCCCCAGTTCCCCAACTGCGGGGAAAGCGCCCTTATTATTGACCTGGAATAATTTCTACCGGCTTATTAAAAGAGCGCCGGGCAAAAGCCCGGCGCTCTTTAATATTTTGGCCTAGCCGACTTTGAGAATAAGCGTCGCACTGGTGTCTCCGGCAGCACAGCCGGTGATCATGACATACCCGCCGCCTTTCAGGACGGCTTCTTCGATGCCTTCAATCAGCAGGCGGGCGACAGTGGGCGCCTGGGGATGTCCCCATACCAGGGAACTGCCGTAATTGTTAATATTTTCGGCTTTAAGTCCCAATTCCTTAGCTAAAACCATATCATTAACTATAAAGGGGTTATGGTTTTTAACGACAACCATATCCTGCGGCTTCAGGCCGACTCGCTCCAGGGCCTTGCGCGAAGCATAGATAGGCGCTTCAGGCATATGGGCCTTATCAGCCCTGGCGTAGCCGTAGGATAGAATCTGAATGGGGATCTTCTCCTCACTCAAGGCGGCTGCCCTGTCTTTTGTGGTGACAATGATACCGGCGTTGCCGTCTGCCGGATGCGTCTGGCCGCCATAGGTGTGAATGCCGCCTTCCATTACCGGGCGCAGCCGTGCCAGTTTTTCTTTGGATGTTGTGGGTACGCCTTCGTCGCACTCGACAAGTTTCTTTTCCTTGCGGGAGACCGTTACCTCAACGGGGAACATATAACGCTTCTGGAAGGCACGGTCATTTTCCAATGCCTTGTCGTACTGCTGGTAGCGGATCAAAACCAGTTCGTCAGCCTGTTCGCGGGTGAAGCCATGCTTCTTGGCAACATTTTCTGCCGTGTTCAGGGTGCCCTGCCCCGTAGAGGGGTCGGCTGCCATGTTGTCCATATTCCAGTTTTCAGAAATTACTTCACCGCCCGGCCCCAGGGGATTCGGCCAGATGGTATGGGGGCCGTTTGAGCAGCGGTCGGTGAGCAGGCAGTAAGCCATTTCAAGATTTCCAAGCTCTACCGACGCACTGGCGTTGAATACCGTTGTGGTAGCTGTGGAGCAGGCCTGCATGATGGTCATCCCGGGAATGTCCGGTGCTCCCATCAGATAGGCTGCCCAGGTAGAACCGAAAAACACACGGTGCTGGCCAACAGTTATTCCAAGGTAGAGATACTCGAACTCTTTCGGGTCAATGCCTTTCTCGGCAAACCATCTTTTACTTGTTTTGGCTCCCAGCTCAATGGAGTTGTCATGCTGCATGCTGCCTTGCCACTTGCAAAAGGGAGAGCTGTAATATCCTCTATAGGGGATATATGCCTTTGTTAACATGGAAATCCTCCTCCGTTATTTATTTGCCTTGGAATTTGGGCGGACGACCGGGTGAAGACAGTCCTGCAAGAGCGTCTTCCGTGGAGAACATATAATAGAGTTTATCCATCTCTAGTTCTATGGCTTCCTTAATTGAGACTTTCGACTGGGCATCAATTAATTCATTGGAAGTGCGCAGCGCCAGCGGAGCCTTCCGGGCAACTATGTCCACCAGTTTCTTCGCCAGCTCGGGGCTGACACCTTCGGGCTCCTTGCCTTCAAGCAGTCTCTCGGTATTTTCAGGGCTGAAGGCTTTCTTCAGTTCGTCATATTTGGCGGGAATTTCGCGCGGCGCATACTTGTCGAACTTGCCTGCGGCCACCAGTTCCTTGATGGCGTCATCAATCTCTGTCGGGTCAACAAGCTTGGTGACAATGCCGAGTTCCTTGGCTTCTTCCGCAGAGATTGTCTTTCCGGTAAATACATAATACTTGGTCAGTTCAGGCCCGATATGCCGTTCTGTCCGGATCATACCGCCAAGGCCCGGGAAAATACCGATGCCTGTTTCCGGGAAGCCAAAGGAACCTTTGTCCGTAGCCACAATGGCCTGGCAGGCCAGGGCAACTTCACTGCCGCCGCCCAGGGACAGCCCGTCAAGCTGGGCGATAGTCATCTTGGGGGAGTTTTCCAACCGCAGCAGCAGGTCATGGCCTTTGCGGGTAAAGTCGTATGTCCGCTTCAGGTTGTTGTTTTTGATGTTTTCTACGAAGAACTTAATGTCGGCGCCGGCAATAAAGGCCTTGCCCGTCCCTTTGAGAACGATGGCTTTAACGGCAGGATTCTGTTCAGCCTCGTCAAGCGCCTTTTCAAACTGGGCCATAACCGTGGAATTCAAGGCGTTCATGGCTTCCGGACGGTTAAAGGTAATGTAGGCAATATCATCTTTGACTTCCAGATCAATATAGTTGAATTCAAAGGGAACGCCTTTCTTATACTGCTCCTCCAGGAACTTCGGCATCGGGAAGTCGGAACGGCTCTCCGACAGTTCTTTGACAATCTTATAAGCTTTCTCAATGCCTACGCTGTTCATTAATTCAAAGGGACCCTGCTTCCAGGTAAGGCCGATCCTTGTCCCTCTGTTAATGTCCTCCATGGTTGCAATGCCTTCATCAATCATTGTGCAGGCAACACCGAAAACGGCGGCAAACATGCGGTCAATTACATCCTGAGCCCTGCTTTCATCGATTTCGCCCTCGATATCAAAGTTGGACTTCAGGTCTTCAACATAATGCCGCAGGGTTTCGGGAGGCTCGTAGAAAGAACCTCTTTCCTTGGCCAATGTTCTTGCCGCATGCAGACCGATGGCAATACCGGATTCGTTTTGCAGCTTGAAGGGGCCCATGCCGATGCCAAATGCTTTTTTGCAGATTTCATCGATGGAGGGCATATTGGCAATGCCTTCTTCATAAATCCGGATGGCAGTTACATACCAGGGGATAAAGATACGGTTGACGGTAAAGCCGGGAGCGTCTTTAACCAGAATTGCCGTTTTGGCATGCAGCTTGGCAATTAGCTGGGTCCTTTCAATGGTTTCCTGGCTGGTGCCGTCGTGAGGCACAATTTCCAACAGGCGGTTCTTGGCCGGGTGGAAGAAATAGTGCATGCCGATTACCCGGTCAGGCCTGTTAGTGGCCTTGGCAAGATCCGAGATATAAAAGCTGGAGGTATTGGAGGCCAAAATGGTTTTTTCATCGCAGATCTTGTCCAGCTCGGCAAACAGATCCTGCTTTACTTTCAGGTCTTCAAATACTGCCTCTACTATCAGGTCGCAGTCTTTCAGTTCCTGCTTGTCTACAGTAGGTTTAATACGGGAAAGAGTTACATCCACTTCTTTCTGGGTAAGGATCTTGCGGTCAATAGCTTCCTGCAGGGTACCGCGGATCATGCCCATTCCGCGTTCCAACTGCGCTTCACCGACGTCAACAAGGACGACGTTAAGGCCTTCCTGAGCCATCTTCTGGGCAATACCGCTGCCCATGGTTCCTGCTCCTACCATACCGATTTTAAATACCTTTTTCTTCATTCAGATCCTCCTTTATTTAAATAATTTTTGGAAATCAATACCGGCTGCCGCAAAACTGTTCTCAGCCGATTATAGACGCAAGCTGTCCCCATTTCTCCCTGAACATTTCAGGCGGCATGGTTTTTAGATCGGGAGAGATTTTGGGTTTGAAAGCCATTTGGTCAAGAACATCTTTTTCCAGATCAATTCCGGGAGCTATTTCGGTAAGCACAAGTCCTTCGTCTCCCAATTCAAAAACCGCCCTTTCCGTCACATAGACAGCAGGCTGCTTTATGTTGCGCGCATATTTGCCGCTGTAGGTTATCTGGTCAACATGTTCCACCAGTTTTTTGTATTTGCCTTCCTGAAGAATGACCAGTTTGCCGTCTTCAACGGCAACCTTTAAACCGCCGGCGGTGAAGGTCCCGCAGAAGACAACCTTGCGGGAGTTCTGGCTGATATTGATAAAACCGCCGCTTCCTACAACTCTGTTGCCGAATTTCGTTACATTTATATTTCCCTCTTTATCTGCCTGGGCCATGCCGAGAAAAGCAATATCTATACCGCCGCCGTCGTAAAAGTCAAACTGGGCGTGGTGTTCAATAACCGCCTCGGGGTTGTAAGCATGGCCGAAATCAGGCGGGCTGGCAGGCACCCCGCCGATTGTGCCCGACTCCGTTGTTAAATGCATCAGGTGAGATACATTTTCTTCCGCTGCGACAGCGGCCACATCTGCGGGAATGCCAATCCCCAGGTTGACAATAGCTCCGGGAGCCAGTTCCATGGCCGCCCGGCGGGCGATTATTTTCCGTTCATCCAGCGGAATAGGCGGGATGGAGGAAAGCGGGATTTTAACTTCACCGGCAAAAGAGGGAACATAGTATTGAGCTTCCGTCTGCATATGGTGCTGCTGCGGGTTGGTACACTTGACAATATAATCCACCAGGATCCCGGGAACTCTGACACTCTTGGGATGAAGGGTATTTGCCAGGGCTATCTCCTCTACCTGGGCAATGACAATACCGCCGCAGTTCTTTACCGCCTGTGCCAGCGGAAGTGCCTCCAGCAAAATACCTTCCCTGTCCATAGTCAGGTTGCCGTTTTCATCGGCCACGGAACCCCTGATAAGCGCCACATCAACATGGAATGTGGGATATAACAGGTATTCCTCTCCCTCTATCTCAATAACTTTGATCAGATCCTTGGTGGTCTTGGCATTCATCTTGCCGCCTTCGATACGCGGATCCATATAGGTTCCAAGGCCTACTTTGGTAATCAAACCGGGCCTTTTGGCGGCAATTTCCCGCCACAACTGCACAACCACGCCTTGCGGGAAGTTGTAGGCTTCTATCTTATTCTCCTGCACCAGCTTCCCCAGCTTGGGCGCCTGGCGCATAATACCGGCTATCCACCTCTTGACCAGGCCTTCATGTCCAAAACGGGTAAGCCCATACTCCTTGTCATCACCGGCACCCGAGCTGGAGACGATTGTCAGGTCCCGGGGGTGTCCTGTCTCAAGGAATCTGCGCTCGATAGCCTGCGCAACTTCTTCCGCCCAGCCGGCCAGCCCCATTAGGCTGACCCCTATGGTCATGCCGTCCTCAATAAGCATTGCTACCTCATCTGCAGTCCTTATTTTATTTGGCAAACTTCTCACCTTCCTTTTCTTTAATGATTATGATGATGTGCTGGAATTTGGCCGGCCTTTTCCATGTGGCATGACGGGAAAATTGCTGACAGGATGGCCGGACAAAACCGTCCGGTCGTGCCGAAAAGGACAACAGACCGGACATGCACCCGGTCATTTTCAGTGAACCCCTTCACTAAAATAACTTTCGCCATTGATCCGGCAAAATCCTTTTACAGATGCATAATTTATTAAGTCTTTTGCAGTTCCGGTTCAAGGCTCCGGGCAAGTCCCGCGGCAACGGCTGCAGCCGCCAGAACAAGAACGCCTCCCTGCGGGCTCATCATAATAAAATCAACTATGCCGTGGACTACAATCAAGCCCTGTACTGCCGCAAGCAGCGGGAATAAAGACAGCTTTTGCCGGTAAAGCAGCGCCAGGCAGCGGTACACATAAGCCCGGAGCCACAAATAAGCGGCAAGCCCTGCAGTCCCGTAGAGCGCCAGGAAGGAAAGCCAGATATTATGAGCATGAAGCTTGTTAATCCGGGTGGAAACGCCAAATGTTCCCCCGCCAAGCAGCGGGCTTTCCTTAAATATATTGAAGCTCTTTACCCAAATATGACTTCTGGCATTCAACTGGTGGCTTGTGTGGAGCTCGGGAGAGAAAAAAGCCAGGACAGCAATCAGAACAATGGTGGAGAGTAAAAGCAGCCGGACAACTCTGTTTTTTGTAAAGACGGCGTAAATAAGGAAAGCTGCTTCCAGGGCCATTGTCGCTCCCCTGGAGCCTGTAAAAAACAGGGCGACAAGGTAAAGGGCCAGGCCGGTGAAATAATATAATTTTTTTTGAAAGCGGCCGGCCTCAAAAAAATGCAATCCGACAAGAACCATGGCGGCAAACCAGGCACCGGCAATATTGGGGTTGCCGTATGTGCTGTAGGTCCTGTAGACATATGTGATTGGTTCATTAAGATAAAAATCCGCTATCCAGGTTAAATCAAAATAGTAGGAAGCCATTTTTTCTACAATGCCCAAAACTGCCGTCGGCAGCGAGTACAGCCAGACCTTCTGCAAAAAAGCGCCTGCTTTGTGTTCGTCAGTTATTTTATGTTGCAGGTAATTAGTTATGCAAAAGTACAGCAGTATGACCAAGGAAGAAAGAGCAGAAAGGAAGGAACGGTTAAGGGTCCCCGAAATCAGGGATATTGCAAAAAGCACAAGTAAGCCGTCATTTAAAGGATTGTTGTATACCGGTATTTTCCCTGCCAAAATTTTAAAAAAAGCAGCCAAAGCAGGAATTGCCGTCAGGTATGGAGAAAGTATTGTGAGGACTATTCCCAGTTCCATTTTTATCTCCCGGTTTCTTTATGCCACAACTCCATTTTAACACAGGCCGGGGCAATTCCACAATGATAGCTTAATATTTCATAGTTTTAGTCTGAATCTTTTGACTTGTAAAAAATATCACAGTATTATATAATTTGCATAAATACCGGTTACTCGGCTATTTATAAAGGAATAATGCCAAGGGAGGTATGTTTAGGGGGGAGGTGTGTTTATAAGAGGACAAGAAGTCGTTTTCAGCATGCCTTAAGCAAAGTAGTGAGGGGTGCCAAAAGCAATATTTCAACTGCTACACCGGTTGCAGCCTTTCTGCAGCAATATCTGCAGCAGAAGATGCGCATAATTATTCCTGTCCTGAAAAAAAGGAGGTAGAAGGATGAGATCAAGCAAAAAGTCCCTTCTTATACTGGGCTGTGTTCTGCTTGTCTTGCTGCTGGCACTGGCAGTCGGTTGCGGTGGCAAAAATAACAACAATGACGGCAATAACAACGAAGCCGGCGAAGGCGAGCTTGAGCCCCAGTACGGTGGAAAACTGGTTATGCTGCAGCCTTCGGGGCCGATTTCCATGAGCTGGTTCCCTGACATGGGCCCGGGAGATTATGCTTTTGCCATGCCGGGTGCAGAGCCGTTGCTGGCTGTTGCCAACGACCGTTCGCTTGAGGGAATTCTGGCAACAGACTGGGAAGAAGATATTGAAGCCAAGACAATTACCTTCAAATTAAGAGAAGGCGTCAAGTTCCATGACGGGACAGATTTCAACGCTGATTCCGTAGTATGGCGCTTCGATGTTGCAGCAGACTTTTCCTATATTCCAAAAGAAAACCAGGAAGTCAACTATGTTGAGAAGTTAGATGACTATACCGTCCGCTTCCACCTGAACTGGTGGACCAACCAGATGCTGGAAACAATCGGTATTGCGCAAATGTATTCCCGGGCCGCCTTCGAAGCACACGGCGGACTGGAAGACAATGCCGGCATTGATTGGATGAAGGAGAATCTGGTAGGTACCGGGCCGTTTAAACTGCAAACCTTTGAGAGGGATGCGAGACTGGTCTGGGTAAAGAATGAAGACTACTGGCGGGAAGGCAGACCTTATCTGGACAGCATAGAAATTCTTGTTATCCCCGATGCGTCTACAGCCTCCCAGAAAATGGAAGCCAGGGAAGCGCACCTCTGGACCGGTGCCGACGGCGCCCAGACCCAGAAACTGGAGAACCTCGGTTTTGCAAGACAGACCGGCTGGGCCGGTATTCAGACCATTTTGGTTCCCAACTCCGTGGACGAGGAGTCTCCCTTCACCGACCTGAGGCTGCGTGAGGCTCTGGAATATGCCATCAACAAAGATGAAATTTGCGTCACCTTAGGTTTTGGCTATCTTGAGCCTTTGTTCACCATTGCGCCCCAGGACGATGTGGGCGGCGACAAGGTATTCCGTGAATACAACCCCGACAAAGCCAAGCAGCTGCTGGCCGAAGCAGGCTACCCCAACGGCGGTTTGAAAGTAAAACTGCTGGCTCAGGTGGCTACCGGCGGAAAAAATGACCTGGCTGAAATGCTCAAGGTATATCTTGACGAAGTCGGCTTTGAAGTGGAACTGGATATGGTCGATTCCGTGGCCGCCGCCGCCGCCATGTACGGACAGGGATGGGACCATCTCTGCATAGGAATAGGCGGTCAGGATGCTGAATTCCTTACTTCCATCCAGCGCTGGTACGGGCATAACACCGCCACCTTCATCTATCCCAGCATGAAGCGGCCCGATGAGTTCATGGAGATGTCAAGACAGTCCGTTTACATCCCCAATGACCAGCCGGAAGCAAAGCGGAAGGCCACCGAAGAAATGGTGCATTATATAGCTGAAAATGCGCTAATCATTCCGATTTACAACTCCCGCACCAGTTTCATCCACGACGGTACCGTCCATACGGACTACCTGCAGCAGGGCCTGACCCGCTGGAATTACTATGATATGTGGATTGAACAGAAATAAGCACTCAAAAAACAAGCACGCTTGCGAGGCGTGCTTGTTTTTTTTTACGCATTTTCTTTCCGCTGGCGGCTTTTAGCTTTTATAAGATAAAATATCTGCCGCTTCTTTTTTGTTTTGCAAATAGCCGGCAAGAAAAAGAACCAGGCAGACCAAAAGAGCGGGATATATGGGTTCGACAGGCCACGGTGCAGCCACAAGCCAGATGACAACAGTGGCAGGTCCCAGGATTGAAGCCAGGAATACCGCCTGCGGGTTAATTTTACCCGGCAAATACAAGGCGGTAAGCATTGGGAAAAATGCCGATACTCCCCGGAAGCCCAAGGACAAATAGGACCAGTCAAATATCATGGCTTTCTCTCCTATCAACTGTACAACAAACAGGGCGGAAGCAAACAAAACAAAGAGCAAGGTGCGATTCAATTTCAACGTTTTAGCGTCCCCCGCGGCAGGAAAAAGCTTCTGATAAATATCACGGCTTATAATCGTGCATATACCCAGTGCCAGGCCTGCGCCTGTCCCGATAACGGCAAACAAAAGGGCCGCAAGTACAACACCGGACAGCCAGCCCGGCAGATACCACAGTACAAACAGCGGCAATGCCTGCACTGCCATTATCTCCGGGTGCCGGCTGCGCATAAATAGGCCGATAAGAACACCGCCCAGTCCAATTAGAGGACTTAACACCGCACTGATTATGGTGCCCCGGCGGGCGCTTGCCGTGCTTTTCGCCGTCATTACTGCCTGCAGGTAAACCTGCCCGGTCAGCACACCGAGAATAAGACAAAAGAGTGAGGATATATCATCGCTTATTTCCGTTCCGCAAAAACTGAACCAGGGAAAAGACGGCAGTTCCGACGACATGCCGGAAGGGCCGCCGGTCAGCCATAGCGCGGCTGCACCGCCTGCCAAAAGGCTGAGAGAAATCAAAATTGTTTTTAAAACCCCGAGTATTCCCGTTCCCCATGCCCCGCCGAAACAGACATAAACAGCCATCAGCAAAACGGCAAAAACTGCCGCCAGGGAAAAAGACAGGGAAAAAAAAGATGAAACAAGCGACGCCGCCGAGATAAGCTGGGGAATTATGTTGATAATCATCCCCAGAGTTATGAAAATGGTTGCCGCAAGGGCTGTTTGCTGCCCGTATACTTCCCCGATAATGCCGGGGATAGTTACTTGCCCGTGTTCCCGCACAGGCTTGACTAAGAAAAGGCAATAAAACAGGCAGGAGATTCCCCCGCCTAGCGTAAACCACCAGGCTGAAAGCCCGCCTGCAAAAGCCATTTGTGCTGTACCGATGGTAGAAGCACCGCCGATCATTGTCCCCAGAATGGTGCCCGCCACCATCAGGCCGCCCGCCCTTTTCCCCGAAACTGTAAAATCTTCCGCTGTTTTTACCCTCCTGCCGGAATATACGCCGCAAAGCACAAAAAGAAAAACCGTTATAAAGACACCAAATAATTGTTCTGCCGAGAAAATCATGCTTCCACTCCTAGTAGTCTTTTGCAGCTATCAAGACAAGATCTACGGTTCCCATCCCCCTGTCAAAAATTAAGCACCGACTTTTTACGGTCAGTGCTTTAGGCCGTAAGTCTTTTGCCGCTGCTAAACTTGAAATCCTTTGTCAAGTTTTCTGTGCAGGTACGGCCGCGCTGCATAATCAGCCACAATCTGGCCGTTGCCGATTAATTTATACTTATAAATCACAAGCCCGTCAAGGCCGACAGGTCCCCGGGCATGAATCTTACCCGTACCGATGCCCACCTCAGCGCCGAAGCCGTAACGGAAACCGTCACTGAAACGGGTTGAGCAGTTCCAGAAAACATTGCCGGAATCCACATAGTTCATAAAATAAGCCGCGGCTTCTTTGTTCTCCGTGACAATGGCATCGGTATGCCCGGAACCGTAAGTATTGATATGATCAACAGCCTCCTCAAGGCTTGCGACTACTTTTACAGCAACTTTATAATCCAGGTATTCCGTTCGCCAGTCCTCCTCTTCTGCCCGGGGCACCGCAATTATCTCCTGAACCTTGGGACAGCCCACAATTTCCACATTCTTCTCTTCAAGAGAATCTTGCAGCCGCGGCAGAAACTCCGGGGCAACTTTTTCGTGGATAAGCAGTGTCTCCAAAGCATTGCACACGGAAACATACTGGGTTTTGGAATCGACGACAATCTTCTCGGCCATTGCCAAATCCGCCGCTGCATCTACATAACAGTGGCAAACCCCGTTGGCATGCCCCAAAACGGGAATGTTTGAATGTTCCATAATATAACGGACAAATTCGTTGGAACCCCTGGGTATGATTAAATCAATATAGTCATCCATTTTCAGCATATCGCGGACATCGTCCCTTGTTTCCAAAAGGCAGGCCCAGTTTTGAGGTATGCCTGCTTCTTCCGCAGCGGTGATTATTATTTCACTTAAAATGCGGTTGGTTTCCCGGGCTTCCGAGCCGCCTTTCAAGAGTACGCCGTTGCCGCTTTTTAGGCATAAAGCGGCAATCTGCACCAGGGCATCCGGCCGGGACTCAAAAATAACCCCAATTACACCGATGGGGCAGGTAACCCTGTACAACTCCAGACCCACATCCAGTTCCGTTGCGAGGAGTGTTTTGCCTACCGGGTCTTCAAGTTCAATCAAATCGTTAATGCCGTTTATAACCGTTTCTATTTTTTCTTCATCAAAGACCAGCCTTTTCAGCAGAGGAGGCGCCAGGTTTTCCTCCTTGCTCCGCGCCAGGTCCTCCCTGTTTGCTGCAATAATTTTTTCCTTGTGCCGTTCTAAAGCTCCTGCAATTTGCCTTAAGGCGCCGTTCTTTACACTCGCATCTGCAGCAGCCAGCCGGATGGCCGCCTGTTTTACCAGGGAAGCCACTTTCTTCATGTCCATAACAATCCCCTCCTGACCTGTAATTATAATTATAGGCCAAGATACAATTAATTTCTACCTTAACCAGTAATTTGGCCTCAATAAAGATAAATGTACATGAAAAAGGCAACTCCTGTCAATAATCCCCAAGATAAGTTTCAAGCAAAGCAGCCGTTTTCTTGTTTACGGCGGCAATATCCGCCTCCCTGATAATATGCTCGCGCAAGTTATATTTCTGCTTCAGCCTGATGATTTTGAGGACACTGCTGTTTATCCGTTCCTCTGCAATCTCCCCGCTTTCCACTGCCTCAATGAGCCCTTCCAGGGCACTGTATTGGGTTTTAACATCATGGCAGACCAAAAGCAGGTCGTTTCCTGCCTTAACTGCCTGCACAACCGCCTGTTCGATCGGGAAGTAATTGCTTATTGCCCCCATAGTCAAATCATCCGTAACGGCAATTCCGTTGAAATTCAATTGCTCCTTTAATATTTCAGTTACCGTTTTTTCAGACAGGGAAGCGGGATATTGATTGTCAATCCGGGGCAGCAGTATATGGGCTGTCATTACTGCTTCAATATTAATATCAATAGCTGCCATAAAGGGCTGCAGTTCGAAAGTCTTCAGCCTTTCCAGGTTAAAATCAAGCACCGGCAGGCCGACATGGGAATCGACATCCGTATCGCCGTGACCGGGAAAATGCTTGACTACGGGGATAATCCCACCGTCACGCAGCCCTTTTGCCGTTTGTATTCCTATCCTTGTTACCACATCCGGGTTATTGCCGTAAGCCCTGCTGCCGATGACCGGATTGAAGGGATTGCTGTTAATATCAAGCACCGGGGCAAAATTAAGGTTAAACCCGAATATTTTTAATCTTTCCGCAAGCAAAAGTCCTGTTTGATAGGCAAATCCGGCATCATTCACCTCCCCGACCAACCGGGCTTCCGGCATTTCAAGCAGATCGGCGGGAAGCCTGCTAACCCGCCCGCCCTCTTCATCAACGGAAAGAAATAAAGGAAGCCTGTTTTTTGCATTTGTTTCTTTCAGGGAATTTAAAAGATCCAGCAGCTGGCTGCTGTCAACTATGTTTCTTCGAAAAAGAATTATGCCTCCCACATGATAATCTGTAATCATTTTTTCTATATCGTTATTTACCACAGTCCCCTCCAGGCCGACAATCACCATTTGACCGGCCTTTTCTGCCAGAGACATTTTCTTGAGAATCTCTTCCGCAGAGCCCTCCCCGTTTTCCTCAATGCCGTTTGCATTGTTTTGGAGACCGGGATGCTGCCGGCTGTAGAGCCGCCCAAAGAGGAGAACTGAACCAAACAAGGCGACCATTACTATAACATAAGCCAGTTTCTTCAATATTGACACTCCCGCTGCCTTTTCTGCCGCATCCGGTATTCTGGCAGGCATGCTGCCAATAGTTTTCTACATATATTTGAGGTTATACATGCTTGGCGGCGCCGGCAAATCCCATAAATAAACAAGGGAGTCCTGAAACCCTGTTCAGGACTCCCTGTTTATTATACAACGGCCGTTGCCTCAATTTCCACCACGATATCGGGATGATACAGGGCCGCTACCCCCAAGAGTGTAGACACGGGCTTGCAGCCTTTTTCCTCCAGCTGTCCGGCGAGCTTTGGCTCAATTTTTCTAAAGGCAGGTATATCGGTGGTGTAATAATTCAGCCGCACAACATCGGCCAGCTCTGCACCCGCCTTTTTCAAAACTGTTTCCAGGTTGTTCAGGGCCTGGTTCAGCTGGGCCTCCATATCTCCCGGGTAAAGAGGCCGGCCCTCGCTGTCAACCGAAACCTGCCCGGCGCAAAATATTAGCCGCTGCATTCCGGAAACGCTGTTGGCCTGGACAAATCCCAGTTCTTTCTGCCACTCCCACGGGTTGATAATCTTTTTCTCCAAAAATAATCACCTCACAAAAAGGAATATTATGAACTGCCGCGGTCCGTACCCTTTGCCACATCCCGTAAATATCTTGTAAATTCATTCACGATTATTTCAGGATCAGTGCTGTTGTAATGAACTATATTTTTCAAATGAATAAAAGAATCCAGATCCATGTCATCAAAATATACTCCAATTCCTTCGTCTGTTTGTCTGACGACTTTCCCCTTTAAATTAATCATCAGGTTAGACTGTGTTCCGGTTAACACAATTCTGATGGATATGGGAGCACCCGCATCCACAGCATGTTCGGTTTTGACATACATTCCTTTTAAACTCAAGTTTTCGACCGCACCGGTAAACTTCTGACCTCCGGCAGTTATTTCAGCCTGGATCCTGAAAGGAACACGGCTGAACCTGCGTTTTTCCATGGATCTCACCTCAATGGATTGATAATTCTTATTTCGCGACAAATAAGCAATTACCTTTTGTTTTCCGTACAATACCGGAGAATTAACAGCTTGACCGGGGAGAACCTTTATGCTACCTTTAAATTAACCGCCTGCCGCAGCAGGCACGCTGCCTAAATCCAAATCTTTTTACCAGTTATACCATGAAGGTATTCGCCTTCTCACGGAAAGCAGTACATTTATGGTTTTTTTTATTGGAGGGAGAAAAATGACCAACACGGAAAAAGTAAAAAAACCGGTCCTGGCAGGTTTCTTTATTGCCCTCGGGCTGCTCTTGCCTTTCTTAACCGGGCAGTTGCAAAGTCTCGGCAATGCCCTGCTGCCCATGCACATTCCCGTACTGATTGCCGGCTTTATCCTGGGCGCACCTTTCGGGCTTATTATCGGTTTCATTTTACCGGTGCTACGCAGTGCTTTGTTTGGTATGCCGCCCATCTTCCCCGTCGCTGTTTCCATGAGCTTTGAGCTGGCAGCCTACGGCTTTTTCACCGGTTTGTTCCACCGCCTGCTGCCCAAAAGGCGCTTGTCAATCTACATATCGCTAATCACATCCATGATTATAGGCAGAATAGTCTGGGGGACTGTCCGCTGGATACTACTACACCTGGCTGAAGTTCCGCTGACCTGGGAAATCTTTGTTACTGAAGCCTTTGTTAAGGCAGTTCCCGGTATAATACTGCAAATAATCCTCATACCCATAATAGTTGCAGTCGTAGAACACCGCAAAGCTTAAACACGGAGTGAGATGCTGTGAAAGCTGAACAGGCCCGCTACGCGGCCCTTTTCTCACGTATTGACACTTTATGCAAAAAACATGCGACAGTTAATGTGGCTATTGACGGCAACTGCAGTGCCGGCAAAACCGCTCTGGCCGCCCTGCTGAAAACAATCTATCCCTGCAATGTTTTTCATATGGACGATTTCTTTCTCCCCGAGGAATTGAAAACCCCGGCGCGCCTGGCGGAACCGGGCGGCAATGTCCACTATGAACGATTTGCCCGGGAGATACTTCCCCACCTGGCGGGCAAAAAAGCTTTTTCCTACCACCCCTTTGACTGCCGAAGACAGGCTCCGGGTGAAATTATAACGGTGAGACCGCAAAAGCTGAATATTATTGAAGGCGTGTACAGCCTGCATCCGGCGCTGGCCCATGCTTACCACCTTAAGGTTTTTCTGGCTATTGATCCCCGCACCCAGGACAAACGCCTCCGCAAGCGCAGCGGGCCCCTTTTGTATAAGCGTTTCATTGAAGAATGGCTGCCCCTTGAAAACAGCTACTTCCGGGAATTTAGAATCATGGAGCAGTGCCACCTTGTTTTTTTGCAAAACTGACTTGAGAAGGCAGCGGTTTACTGTTGGCCGGGCAAGCCTGAAGGTTCACCCTTTTGCTCCAGCAGGCTTTTAACCCGGGCCACAGCCAGCTCAATATAACCGCTGAGAGGAGCGTTCTGCACTCCCATGATCTCAACTCCGCATTTTTTCATGGGAATAAGAATTTTCAGCGCCCTGCTTGCGGCTACCGCCCGGGCCATGACCGGTGTTATTTCACCTATGAAGGAATCGGCAAGAATGATGCCCAAAGGCCCGATAATAATATCGGCATCCCGGCAACCGACCACAACGGAGTTTTCACCGGTAGCTCCCATGTCCGCCCCCGCCTTGAGCATCGCCGAGGTGGCAATGCTGTTGGTTCCCAGGGCCAGAAGCTGAAGTTCCGGCAAGCTGTTTTTCAGCTGCCTGACGATGGAAGACCCTATTTTCCCGCCCTGGCCGTCAATAATAACTGTCCTTACAGCAGTCTCTTTCCACCACATTTGGCATCTTCCCTTCCTCTTTCTAAACTTGTCCCGCAACCCCGCCGGATCGCGCTTGTGGTTTATCTGCCTTTTATATAGCAAAAGATGTGGACCCGTTCACCGGTCCACATCTTTTTTCCAGGCGCCGTTACTGAACAGTTATTTTAATTGTCGCGGTATCCAGAATAGTATTCCAGGATTCCGTATTAAAGATATGGAAATAAAGCTCAATTTCCTCAATTTTTTCAATACCGTTTTTGGCAAGGTCTTCCTCGAAAAATGAAAGACTGTCCACTGCTTTTTTACCCTGAACGACATCACAGGAAAAAATGGGCTCAACCATGTAGCCGTTTACCGATGTATTCTCGGCCTGAACGGTAATATTTTCCGCACTGTTATTCTCGATGTAAAGAACCGCTTCAGGTCCCATCATGCTTTCCGCTATGCTTTTAAAGATTATTTTAATTCCGGCTTCATCAAAAACAACGGTTCCGGAAGTATCATATTCCTGTGTATAAGTGCCGGCGGCAGAGGTTTCAATAACCACCGGCTCCGAATCAAAAACGGTTGCCCAGGAATCGGTGTTAAAAACATGAAAGACCAGTTCAATCCGAGCCATGACCTCGATACCGCATTTTTGCAGGTCGCTGCCGGTAAATGTTATTGAATCATTGGCTTTCTTTCCCGGTGCCACATCGCAGGAAAAGACGGGTTCAACCATGTAGCCGTTTACTGAAGTGTTCCTGGCCTGGACCGTCACCGGCTGCCCGGAGTTATTCTCAATCAGGATGTTTATTTCCGGCCCCAGCCATGTTTCTTCCAGGCCGGTTGCTGAAATTACAATCCCATCCCTGTCCAGCAGAAGCTGCTCATCAATGGTTATTTCCTTCACTGCAGCTTCATTTGCCTGCTCATTTTCATTTGCTTCATTGCCTCCGGGCGCGGTTGAGGTGCCCTCACCGCAAGCAACAAGACCGGCAAGCAAAACCAGCGCAAGAGCAATTAAGAAAAACCTTTTCCTCATCTTCCATCACCTGTCACAAATATTTGTTAATCTCCACATTATCATATCATTTAACCAAAGGCGGGACAATCCCCTTCATACAGGCGCGGCTCAACCGCCACAAGAAGCATGCACCCAGTAAAAAATCCTGACAGACTCTTGCGCCTGTCAGGATTTTTAATGATCTCCGGAATTTTACCTGCGCAGCGCTTCAACGGGCGGCACCGATGAAGCCGAAATGGCCGGGTAAACACCGAACAACAGGCCGGTGGCCAGGGCAACGCCTCCCGCAATCTGGATGGCCTGAAGGCTGATTGCCGTTTCAAAACCATACTGGGCAAAAAGGCTGGTGCCCCAGATTCCGGCTGCCACGCCGGCGATCGCACCGATGGCGCTTAAATAAAGCGCCTCCAGCAAAAACTGGGTAATTAAGTCGCCCTGTTTTGCGCCCAGTGCCCTTCTAACCCCGATTTCCTTTGTTCTTTCAGTTACGGCCACAAGCATAATGTTCATAATGCCAAGCCCGCCTACAAGCAGGCTCACGGCTGCAATGCCGCCTAAAAGAAGTGTCATAACCCTGTTGGCTTTGTCGGCTTCCTGCACCAGTTGGTTCAGGTTGGTGATTGTCACCAGGTCCTTGCCGGTTATCAAAGATTGACTCCCCTCCTCGGGAGGTCCCGGTCTGGCAGGCTCGACAATGGGTGCCATATCGAAACCAACATCCGGGGGGATTCCATCCTCGCCGGTAGGCGGTGCAGGCGCTTTGGTGCCCATTCCCAGCTTGCGCGCAATAATCCGCCCAAGCTGTACCGTGGCCAGATCCGCATCAAGCGCCGACTCCGCTTTCCCCCATATTTCCGACACTGTCTTTTTCTTTGCCAGCTGCAAAGCCGTAGTGTACGGAATAATAAATTTATCGTCTATTCCTTCAGCCTGGTTGGGGCCTTTGGGAGCCAGCACGCCGATAATACGGAAGGTGCGACCGTCCAAGGTCAGCGTCTGCCCCACGGGGCTGCGTCCCCGCAGCAGGCCGGCCGCCACGTTATAGCCAAGCACAACCACCGGGGAACGCTGCTCAATGTGCAGGTTGGAAAAGAAATGTCCCGACACCACCGGGTGGTCTCTTATTTCAGGAAACTTGCTGTTTACCCCCACGAGCTGGGCCAGGCCCCTTTCGCGCCGCCAGCAAACCGGCACTTCACCATAGACAACCGGTGTAACCTCCTGCAATTGCGGGACCATTTCCTGCAGCTGCGTGGCAAAATCCGCTTCAAATTCGGCCGACGGGTCTTCCGCTTTGACAACAATTACATTGGCTCCCAGGCTCTTAAACTGGTTAACCACAGCCTGACGCGCACCTTCGCCGATACCCATCAGGCTTACCACAGATGCCACGCCTATGGCAACACCTAAAATAGTCAGGGCTGACCGCAGGGGGTTGGAAAGTATTCCATGCCAGGCCATTTGTACGCTAAACCAGAACCGGACCCATAATGAACGAATCCATTTGAACATCGTATCACTCCTTTGGCAGCCTGCTACTATTCTTCTTCAGACTTGTCGGGCCGTTCCGGCAGAATGCTTTCATTGGACCGGATGCTCCGGCTGGGCAGCAGATCGGCTGTGCTGCCGGTAATAACCTGCTCCCCTTCCTTAAGCCCTTCCTTGACCTCGGCATACATGCTGTCCATCAGTCCCAGCTTAACAGGCACAAGCCTGATGGTACCGTCTTCCTCCAGCACTTCAACTTTGGATTTGCCGTCATCCTCAAATACGGCTTCAATGGGAACAAGGAGCACATCTTTGGCGCTGCCGGCATTAATAAATCCTCTTGCCTGCATTCCGGGACGGAGGTTATCACTGCCGCTTACTTTAATTTCCACATAAAACCTGGTGCCGCTTTCGCCGCCCCAGCCAATTGTGGACACGTTCAGGACTTCTCCGGCAAATACTTCGCCCGGCAAAGCATCAACTGTGATATCAACATGCGCGCCCTGCTGGACCAGTAAAATATCAATGTCATCAATTTCAGTGCCCAGCCTCATATCTTTAGCAATATAAATATGGCCAATCCAGTCCCCCGGCTGTACCGTTCTGCCGGGCATGGCATCAATATAGGCTACAATACCGTCCATGGGTGCAGTGATCTCCAGTGCACTGAACTGGTTGTAAAGCTGCTGGATTTCAAGCTGGATGGCGCGTATTTTTGCCAGTTTTTCCTGAATGAGATTAAGCGCGTCCTCTCCCGCCAGTGAAATCAGAGGCTCTCCCTTTTCCACCAGTTGCATGTTGCTGACAAAAATACGTGTAATTATGGCTTCGGCACTGCTAAGTACCCTTTCTTCCTCTGCATAGCCGTCAACAACGGACATGTAGCGCAGCCACCTGGCATTGTATTCATTAAGTGCCTGCCGTTTGTCTTTTGCCAGGCCGATTTTGGCAATCATATCGGGCTGCACCAGTCCGGGGTTGTCGCCCTCCAAGGTTACCCAGTGGACAAAAACATACTGGTCGCCGCTGCCCCTTCCGCCGGTAACCGAATCATAAAGATCCGATGCTTTTTCCGTTATTAAATTGGGATTGATATCAACAACTTTAGCCCGCACATAACCTGAAAAATCAGAAAACGATAACAGGACCTCGTCTCCTACCTCAACATTTTCCAATTCTCCCGGCAGGAGTTTTGCGGTAATCCTGAATTTAGAATCGTTGACAACCCGCGCCACTATCAGGCCGCGCTCCAGTTTGTCCCCTTCCTTGACCGTAAGGCCGGTTACCCTGCCTGCAATGGGGGAGTACAGCGTAATGCCCCGGGTAGGATCAATATAATCCACCTGATCAACCGGAACATTCATCAGTTCAGCCAAAGACTTGCGTTCAGCCGCCAGTTCAGCCTGCTTGCCGTCAATCTGTGTCTGCAAGTCAGGCGCCTCCAACCTGACCAGCAGTTGGCCTTGCTTGACTATATCCCCTTCTTGGACAAATGATTCCTTGATTGTATATGTAGCAGAAGTACCGGAATACCTGTTCCCGGGAACCTGGATACTGCCGCCCGATGAGGGGTTGAGCTGACCTGTAACTTCCACTCCTACGGTAATGTCACCCCTGATCACCGGCTTGGTGGCATAAACAGGCCCCGCAGCTTCTTCTTCAGGGGGTGGAACCAGCTGCTTGTAGGCATAGTAGCCTCCACCCAATACAATTAACAAAATAACAAGAATGGTTACCAGACGCTGAATCAATTTTTCCCCACCTCCTGAACTGTTTGCACCTTCGCCTGAGCTTCTGCAATTAAAGGCTTCGTTATTTCCTCTTCTTTCTCAATTCTCCCGTCCCGCAAATAGACAACGCGCCGGGCATGACGGGCAATTGTTTCTTCATGTGTCACCTGAATTATGGTTATCCCCCTCTCCCTGTTCAGGCGCTGGAAAATGGACATGATGACCTGCCCGGAAGCCGAATCCAAAGCACCTGTCGGCTCATCTGCCAGGATCACCGCCGGATCTCCTACCAATGCCCTGGCAATGGCTACCCTCTGCTGTTCCCCGCCTGACAACTGTGAAGGCAGGTGGTGCCTGCGCTCGTATAAACCTACTGCCTCCAGGGCGCGGCAAGATTTTTGCCGGCGCGTTTTTCTTCCTATGCCCCTGTAAATTAAAGGCAGCTCCACATTTGCCAGGGCATCCAGGTTGGGCAGCAGGTGAAAACTCTGAAAAACAAAGCCAATAAAGTGGTTGCGCAGTTCTGCCAGCTTGTTGTCGCTCATCTTTTCCACATGCTGTCCCGCCAGAATGTAGGTTCCGGAAGTCGGTCTGTCCAGGCAGCCGATAATGTTCAGCAGTGTCGATTTCCCCGATCCGGAAGGCCCCATAACAGAGATAAATTCCCCCTCTTCAGCCGTCAGACAAACATCCGTAAGGGCATTTATACGTATCTGGCCCATTTTGTATTGCCGTGCTACGTCCCGCAACTCCAGCAAAGGCAAATGCTCTTCCCCCTTTCATCCGGAATACTTCATCTTATTATTAGATGTATTTGCTGCTAAATTGTTCCATTAATTCATAATTCAATATATTTGTCTCCGGGCGTTGCCTGCCCCCTGCCCAAATCCATTCTACCACAATCTGGAAACACCTTCTGTTTAAGTATTTTTAATCTTTTGCAAACTCTGAAGGCGGTGCATTTCCCCGGAATTACGCAGCATTGCAAATACTGCATTCTAAGCCATAATTCAGCATTCCGGTGCTTAACTCCTTTATAACTGAATACTATATATATTAATTTTTATTAATTTTATTAATTATTAAGCGGATTTGTTTTTCAGGACAGGCTGCGCAACAGTATTTCTCCCAGAGCCCGGTAGCAGGATTTTCCTTGCTCGTGTGTAACTATATTACAGGTGATTGACAACCTGAAAAGGCGCTGAAAGCAGCGCACGGAGGCAGAAAGATGGCGGTTAAAAGCAGGTTTAATCCTACCTTTTCATACATTTTGTTTATCCTTATTCTTCTTCCGCTCTTCTTTTCCGGACCGGCTTTGGGACAGCAAAAAGTTCCGGGAAACGTTGAAGAAAAACTCGGCCGGTTGACTGCTGAAGAAAAAAGGGTACTGGAAGAACTGTTTGCCCTGGCCCAATCCGCTGCCGAAATGGAAAAGGAAGAAACCGGTCTCATGATAGGCATTGAGACCTTAAAACAGGACATTGCCGGCGTACAAAAAGCAATTGCCGCTGAAGAAAAAAAGTATGAACAAAACCAAAAAGCCCTGCAGCATGTGCTAAAAAGTTACCAGAGAATGGGCCCGTCGTCCTTCCTTGAGAGTTTGCTCGGCTCCGGCAGCCTCGGAGAATTCCTCCGCAAGTTAACTACGCTGCGGGACCTGGCGCGGAATACCGGCGATTTGCTGGACTCGCTCCAGGAAAGCAAGGATCTGCTTGCCGCTCAAAAGGCAGAGCTAGACTTTAAGCTTGCCTCCCTGCAGGAAAGCCGGGAGAGCCTTGCGGAATCAATCCGCAAAACGGCCGCGGCAAAAGAAGAACTGGAAGAATACCTGGCATCGCTCTCAGATGAGAGAGAATTTTATGAAGGCCGGCTGGCCAGTATGCAGCAGGCATGGTCTGAACTGACGCAATTTTTCCCGGAGGTATCAAGGAAATTTTCGCAGATTATAAAGGAAGCCGAACTGCCGGCAGACGCCTTGGAAATAAAGTTGACTTCTTCCGGCATAAAAGCCGCAATTTCAGCTGAAACAATAAACAAAATCATAGCGGACCACGGTTTGGATGAAATGGTGTGCAAGTTTTATCCAGAAAGGGTTGACATTATAGCAGCCCAAAAGGAGCTTATCCTGAAAGGCACATTCGTCCTGGAAAACAAGGTCCTCAAGTTTGCGGCTAAGGAAGGTACTTTTTACGGGATGGCACTAACCCCGGGCAATCTCGAGGAATTATTTGCCCAAGAGGAACTGGCGCTGGATCTTCAGAACTTCCTGGAGAACTATACTGTCCGCTCCCTCGAGATTTCCGATAATAAGTTGGAACTGCTGGTTGTCCCGGAGTTTTAGCAAGTAAAAAGAGCAGGAGGAGCAAAAAAGATGATTGAAGCAAAAAATGTCTCCTTGCAGTACGCCGACGGCACCCTGGCCTTGCATAGTATCAGCCTGTCCGTCAAGGCCGGTGAACTTGTCTATATCACCGGACCCAGCGGCTCCGGCAAAACCAGTTTTTTGAAACTTATTATGGTTATGGAATTTCCCACATCGGGCAGCTTAAAGATCCTGGGCCAAACTTATGCCAGGGGCCAGACAGGCAGAATACGGCAGCTGCGCAGGTCACTGGGGCCGGTCTTTCAGGATTTTAAGCTTGTAAAAGGCAGGTCGGCACTGGAAAATATTATGCTCGGCATGAGGTTTCTGGGGCTTTCATACTCCGAAATCAAAAAAAAGTCTCAAGAAGCCCTCGCCAGGGTCGGCCTGGAGCATAAAGCGAATACTCCGGTAGAAAACATGTCCTGGGGAGAGAATCAAAGGATCTCAATCGCACGGGCAATTGCCAGAAAACCGGCGATTATCCTGGCCGATGAACCCACAGGAAACCTGGACAAGGAAAATGCCATAAAAATACTGGACTTGCTGTCCTCCTGCAAAGACAGCAATACTGCCGTTATTATTACCACGCATGCCACACATTTGATTCCCCAAAACCAAAGCAGAATAATCCGTTTAAACAGCGGGGTAATGGAGGAGGCTTAAATGAAATACCTGCTCGGAAATACCAGTTACTTTTTTAAAGAAGCGCGGTTAACCATCCGCATGAGCCTGTTCTCCAATCTTATATCGCTTGTCAGTATGGCTCTGATATTCTTTATCCTGGCCATGGTCCTGGCAGGCCGGCAGGCCGGCAATCATATCATTAAAGCAATCGAAGGCGAAGCGGAGATAAGTGTATACTATACGGAAGGGCTCTCCGACAGCGCTGTCCTGCAGCTGGCAGGTGAAATTATGGGGATTGACGGTGTCAAAAGCGTACAGCTTGTTGATGAAAATGAAGCCTACGCCAGAATGGAAGAAGTACTGGGAAAGGAAGCCCGGGTTCTGGAGTATTTTGCTGATAATCCTTTCAGCCCCTTTATTGAAATAAGAATTAACCTGGACAAAACAGATCAGATCCTGCAGGAAATACAAACTTTGCAGGAGATCGAGTACATACGCGACAACAGGGAAGTCCTGGGCCGCTTGCGCGACCTGGCAGGAATAATAAGATTAGTAGGCTTCTTTATTATCTCTGCCGTGGGAGTTACAACACTGATTATCATCTCGCACATCATCAGACTGGGAATTGACAATAATCGGGAACAGATAAAAACCCTGATACTGCTCGGCGCACCGGACAGCTTCATTGCCTGGCCCTTTGTGCTTGCCGGCCTTTTGTTAAGCGTGGGCGGCGCCGTGCTGGCTTCCGCACTTTCGGCATACGCTCTGAGTTACATTTACGGACGGGTTGCAAGTCCCCTCCCCTTTATTCCCCTGCCGCCGCTTAATACCCTGATACTAAATATTGTCCTAACGATAATATGCCTGGGTGCAGTTCTCGGGCTGGCAGGCAGCGTCATCGGCCTCCAGACGGCTGCGAGCAGCAATTAGCCGCACCCTCTTTCCGGGTGCGTTTTTTCTTCCTCTCCCCTCGTTTTATGCCGGATGGTATACTTGTACCGCAGGCGGTGAAAGGAGAACCATGCCTATGAAAGCCGCAAGGAAAGAATATATCAAGATTACACTGCCTTTAACAAAGCCACCCGCAGCGGAGCAAAAAACCGTTGAATCCTTCAACCGTTTTTTTCCTGCAGGTGATGCCTACATCGAAATCATAGGTAATAATGCTACACTCCACCTTAAGCAAATTAATTTTGCCAAGTTGGAGGATTATGTCAAGTCCCATCCGACGGAGCTGGCCAAAGCCATTTCCCGGGAAATTGCCGGTATAAAAAGTTACAATATTAGAGGGCCAAAAAGAATCTACGCCAATTATGCCGCAGAAAGGAAAGTAAAACAGCGCAAGCAAAAGGAGCAAAAGCGGGATAAGATATTCTATGCCCGGGGACACGGCTTTTCACCCCGGAACACCGAAGTCCCTGCGGATTTTACAAACCGCATTATTTGCGGGGACAGCGCTTGCGTCCTGCAGTCCTTGCCCGATAATTGCGTGGATTTGATCTTTACTTCGCCTCCCTACAATTTCGGCCTGGAATACCAGGAAAACGACGACGATTATTACTGGCGGGAATATTTTAAGAAATTGTTTGCCGTCTTTGACCAATGTATACGCGTCCTTAAATTCGGCGGCAGAATTGCCGTAAATATTCAGCCGCTTTTTTCCGATTATATACCCACCCACCATATCATCAGCAATTACTTCATGCAGAAAAAGCTGCTTTGGAAAGGCGAAATCCTCTGGGAAAAAAACAATTACAGCTGCAAATATACGGCCTGGGGCTCCTGGAAAAGCCCCTCCAGTCCTTATCTAAAATATACCTGGGAGTTTATTGAACTTTTTTGCAAAGGAAGCCTGAAAAAAGAAGGAGACAAAGAAAATGCCGATATCACTGCCGAAGAGTTTAAAAACTGGGTAACGGTTAAATGGGCCATTGCTCCCGAGCACAGGATGAAGGAATATGATCATCCGGCCATGTTCCCGGAAGAACTGGCACGCAGGGTGGTTAAACTCTTCAGCTTTAAGGGCGATTTTGTTCTTGACCCCTTTAACGGAGCGGGTACAACAACTGCAGTGGCGGCGCAACTGGGCCGCAAATACCTGGGGATTGATATTGCGGAAAAGTATTGTCAAGCGGCTCAAAAGAGGCTGCAAGAAGCACTTGCAAGGGAGACAGCCGTTAATATAGAATAAAGTGTAAATCATAAGGTCGGGGGAAAACGGAATGAAGCTTGTTTACAAAGGTAAAACAAAGGATGTTTATGCTCTGGAGGACGGCAGCTACTTGCTGCAGTTTAAAGATGACTGCACCGGTGAGGACGGTGTTTTTGATCCGGGCGCCAATACGGTCGGCCTGTCTATAGAAGGCGCCGGGCGGGCAGGGATGAATTTAAGCAGGTATTTCTTTGAAATATTAAAGGGAAAAGGCATACCCACCCATTATATAGAGGCAAATGTCTCCCAAGCAACCATGAAGGTTAAACCGGCCGAACCTTTTGGGGAAGGCCTGGAAGTGATCTGCCGCTACCGGGCTTGCGGCAGTTTTTTGCGCCGCTACGGCAAATATGTAAAGGAAGGCCAAGCCCTGGATGCCTTTGTTGAAGTCACTCTTAAAGATGACGAAAGAGGCGATCCTCCCATAAGTGAAGATGCCCTGGCGATGCTTGGGATTTTAACAGCCGGTGAATACAGGGAATTAAAAAAGCTGACCCAGGCAATTGCCGGCATTATTAAAGACGAACTGGCAAAAAAAGATATCGAACTGTATGATATTAAACTGGAGTTTGGCAAAATAGACGGGCAAATAGCGCTCATTGATGAAATTTCCGGGGGGAATATGCGCGCTTACAAAGACGGCCGCCATCTCCACCCCTTGGAACTGGAAAAGCTTGTGCTGCAGCACAAGTAGGCGGCGCAAAACGCCCGCACCAAGCATGCCGCCGCCACCGGCAATCGTTTGCATTTGCCGGATAAGGGCAATGCCCACCGGATAATCAGTGGGCATTGCCGTTTTTACTTCTTTTCAACCAGTTTTTTATGTTGCCCAGTTCTTTGTAAGCACCGGACAATTCACGGACAACTTCCGGTTCAATGTCCATCTGCTGCAGGGCTTTTGCAAAGGCTTGAACACCGCTTTCCCGGAGAATAAAGGCTTTGGGGAACAAGATTGCTGCCCCCCCAAGCAGGCGCAAAACGGCGGGCACAAAGCGAACAAACCTCATTTGTTGCTAAATTCTTGTTTTGTGCCGGCCGGTGAAATGCTGTTTGCTACGTTTTTCAGGGTATTCAGATAATCTTTGGTCATCTGGAGCGCTTCTTCCTTTGGTATGCCGGCCGCTAACAATTCTTTGTAAAAAGCACCCGTTGCCTGCCCCATATTTTCGCCCGCTTCTCTTGAGTAAAGCGTCGTCAGCATTTTACTGATCATTGCGGGTACTTTCTCCGATACCGTATCAAGCAATTCTCCTATTTCCTTGACGGGAACGTGTTCATCATGTTTCACCTAAACCAATCTCCTTTCAAGTTTTTTAAAATACGGCACTGCCAGATCCGGCAATATCATTTCAAACAAGCGGAAAATAAACGCATTAATTGCCTGCTCGCGGCAAAACCGGGAGCCGGTAATCTCTCTTTGTATGTCATTTAAGACTTGCTTTTTCCTTTTTTCCTGCATAGCCGCCTTAAAATGCTGCATGCCTCTGTACAGCTTCCACTCCCCGGCAAACAGCATTCTGAAATCCTCATCGGCTCTGAGTAGCTGAAAGAACTCCGGCTTTTTCCTGTCGTCCAACCGGTTATTTAGGTATTGGAGAATCAAATCCAGCCTTTCTTCATTACGCGTCATTTTTATCAGCCTCCAGCCAGCGCCTTAATTTTGCCCTCGCATAATAGGATTTGCTTTTCACCGTGCCTTCAGGTATGCCTAAGATTTCAGACAGATCTTTGTAGGAAAGTTGTTCCACATATATTCCGTAAATGATTTGCCGGGACATTTCATCCAAACGGCCGAGAAGCTCGTGCAGGAAAAGTTTTTCTCCAATCCCGTCAGTTTCCGCAGGCGCCTCACTTTCCACTGTGCTTACCGGGTAGGGTTGATTTTTCAGTGCGCGTACTCTGTCCGCCATGCGGCGGTGGGCTATGGACAAAACCCAGGCCTTGGGAGAACGAACATCAGGCAGCTTGGCGAAATTTTGGTATACGGAAAGAAAAGTTTCCTGCAGGATATCTTCCGTCAGATACGCATCCCTGATTCTAAAACGGATGTAAGAATAGACGGTATCTGCGAAAAGGTTATAAAACTTAGCGAAGTCCATATCATCAACCCTTTCGCCTATTTAGTCGCACCAAACGGCTTCTTGGTTCAAAAAACTAAAAAAATAACCCCAAATTTTTGCATTGGGGTTTCTGTCAAAGGCAGATTAAAGCTTTTCAGCCAGCAGTTCGAAGCGGTATGTCGTTATAAAATCCTGCCCATAAGGATAAAGAGCCTTTGCTTTTTCAGACAAACCGGCTAAAATACGAAAGACCTCCTGTCTTGTCTCTTCGTTTACTTCCATTCTGTCAAACCATTCAGGCAGGTTATATTGCTGTTTAAGCAAAGCTGCATGCTTCTGCTCAAGCGGCAGCCCGTCCAGCAGCTTTTGCCACTGCCGGGGTGAATAGGAACAGCGGTGGGAATTGTCGCGGAGATATTCAAGCCGGTTTATTTCCTTCTCCGTTTCTTCTCCGTCATAAACGGAGCAGTCAAGTATATAAAGCAGGCCACCGGGCTTGAGGACTCTGCACATCTCCTGCAGGGCTTTTTTGATGTCATAAAAATGGTGGGGAGCAAACCTGGAGACAACAATGTCAAATTCACCGCCAGAAAACGGCAATTCGTGCACATCGGCAATTTGAAAGACAATATTTTCCGCGCCGCACTGACCGGCCAGCAGCGACGCTTCTTTTAACATTTCAGGCGTAATATCAACAGCGGTGACTTTCCGTACATAACGGGAGAGGGCAGCGGCCGTATGCCCGCCGCCCGTTGCCACATCCAGCGCGGCGGCGGCTGGTGCCGGGTTTAACAGGCTTATCATTCTCTCAAGATCTTCTTTATTGCCGTGTGTCGCGCTTAACCTGTAATTTGCAGCCCTCCGGCCGAAATTTTTTCTCACTTCATTCCGGTTCTCCAAACCTGCACCCCGTTTCTGCAGCATGCTGCTTAACCTGTCTTTCCGGATTTGCTAATGTTTTGTTAAATTACATTAATTATATAATGATATCCTGCTTAAGTTCAAATGTTACTGAATTGCGTAGCCGTTTGTTTCGGCAAACAAGCGGTATGATGTATTTGCATTAAGAACACCCCCGAGGAAGTTCATGAAATTGTAGATTTAAAAGATACCGGTGCAAAGCCGGTTAAGCATTTTTCCCGGGGAATTCGGAGGACGAATGGCATTTGGTTGTTGAGGAGGAAGGAAAAACACGGAAGCTGATTTTGCCAAGGGAAGAGGAAAAAACTATTATTGAATTATTGCGTGCCGGGAAGCTGCATTCTCTCAGGCTGGAAGAGGCAACCCTTGAAGATGTTTATCTCAGGCTGACGGGAAAGGAGTTGGCTTCTTAATGTACCATGCATACAGAATCTTTTTAAAAGACCTGAAAGAACACTACTCCAGCCTGCGCTTTTTGCCAAGAACCAGCGCTATGGCAATGAAAGCCAGTGCAAACCCCGCTTGAATCAGCATGGCGGAAAAGACAGGCTGCAGGCTTGCATAATTGAAGCTTGCCAATGCGGCTATGCGGTTGTTGGCTGCAACATACCAGTAAGTCGGGGTAAAAGACGCTACTTTCAGCACGGAGCTGCCCAGCAGTTCGGCAGGAACGAAAACACCGCTGATGAAAGCAAGCCCCAGGGTTAGCACATTGCACACAGCGGGAATAGAACTTTCGCTTTTGACCATGTTGCCGACCAGGAAACTGATGCCGGCGGCGCAGACGGCAAAAACAAAGGAATTTGCAACAAAGAAAACAGCGTTGATGTTTACTAAATTTTTGAAGTTGAACAGGAAACAGAAAATTACCATTAGAAACCAGGTTAATCCCGTAAAAACCAGAATAGCCAGGAAAAACTGCCTGTTGAAGCTGCCTGGGCTGAGCGGAGAACAGGCATTGCGCCGCTGCAGGTCTTGATCATGATAGACGAGCATTAAAGCGCTCGTGCCCAAAATAAGAACTGCAAGCATTGAGTAGGCCAGATAATTAAAATAGTAGTTGGTATAAACATGATCTGCCGCTTTTACCCCATTTGTTTTCAACTCAACGGGAGTATCGGCGCTTAAATCGGACTTCAGGTACTGCACAAGGGACTCCTGGGAAAGATCTTCTATTTGCTCTACATAAAGCCTCGCAGAATTAAGGTATTGGTCAATTTTCAAATCAAGGTAAGCATTGCTGAAAGAATCGGGAACAATTGTTTTTTCAAGCTGAACCTGTTCACCGTTCATAAATCTTTCGCTGAAGCCTTCCGGTACACGCAGGATATAGGAAACTTCCCGGAAAAAGAGGGCATCCTGCAGGGCCTCCGCATCATCAGGCAGCTCTACAAAATTGGCGACTTTCCCAAGCTCCTCCTTCAGCCCCCGCACCAGTGGAGTCTCTTCTGCGCTGAGAAAAGCAATATTGCTCTTGCTTGGAGAAAACAGTGCATCTTCTTGCTCGTTTGTGTGGGCTAAGGCCATAATCAGGGAAATAGCCAGGAAAATAACAACATATATCAAAAGAGAGGGTATATTTTTTTTCAGTACCCTCAGGCAGAGTTTAAAGACTTGCATATTTACGCCTCCTTATGATGAAGTAAGTGCAGGCGCAAAAGAACACAATGAAGAACCCCAGAATGCCGATATTAAGCAGATATCTGGACATAGTATCGTAGTAGTAGAGGCTGTAAAAAGCATCTGTCAGTAAATTTACCGGGTTTATATAGGCAAGAAGGGGAACATGCTGTGAGACAATATATTTCATCTCCAAATACATCATGCCGGACAAAAACGAGCCGGTCATGGTCCCGCCAACCAAAATGGCTATTTTAATGCCTTCCGATTTTTTTACCAGCGCGCTGATAAAAGCGCCAAAGGAAAGCCCGGTGAGGGAGCCGGTAATTGTTGTTATTACGACATAAACGCTTTTGCTGCCAAAATCAACACGGAGAACATAACGCAGGAAAAGGAGCAGGATAAACATTTCAGCCAGATGAATCAATACGGAAGCGCTCATACTGGACAAAAATGCTTTCAGCTTGTGGACGGGGGAAACATTGATTCTGGCCGCCAGCGGTGAAATATTAGCCTCGATATCCGTAATTTCGCGCATGCCTAAAAAACCACCGTAAAAACAGGCCATGGCAATTAAGCTGTAAAAATAGATCAGGACACTGTCCGGCTCTGCCGCCGTACCGGAAACTTCAACAACATACTGCCGGCGGTCGCCTATGCTGTTCAGCAGCTGCTGCGGGTCGCGGGGTTTGTTTTTTAAGATGGAATTTACCGAGGCTGCGGTTTGCTGGTAGCTGTCAAGAAAGCTTTTGACAATGCTTTGCCTGATGCCTGATTTTTTAACGGCAAGTTTGGGCCGGCCTCCTTCAACGAACAGGTAAGCGGCAACTTTATCCTGCTCGAGCAGCTGCTCCGCTTCCTCCCGTGCAGCATGGGTAAGATCAAAGAGTTTGCTTTTGCCTGTTGCCGCTTCGTTCAGCGCCGTTTTGAGATGTTCCGCCTTTTGGTACTCCGCATTGTCAACAACGGCAATTTTTATGGATTGAAAAACTTCCCCCTGCTGGATATTCGAGAGCGCAAGGTAGAAGAATATGGCCAGCAGTACTGGGAAAACCATTGTCCAGAAAATATTTTCCTTGTCCCGCAGCAGGCACTTTAGTCTGTTGCAGAAAATATGAGTGAACATTCTTCCTCCCCCTAGTCCCTCAATTGTTTGCCCGTAATCTCCAAAAACACGTCATTCAGTGTCGGCAGTTCAGAGTAGATTTTGCCGTACTGAATTTTTTCTTTTTTAATAAAATCCAGCACTGCTTCCAGATTGTTGGCACCCTTGCCTGATTTGATTACCAGCTGTTTATTTTTATATTCTGCCTCCATAACATGGGGAAGAGCGCGCAGCCTGTTCAGCTGCCCGGGGGTGATATGCTGCGATTCCACGGTGATTTTTTCACCCAGGGTTATCATGGCTTTCAATTCATCCTTTGTGCCGGTGGCAATGGCTCTCCCCTTGTCAATGATCATGATGCGGCTGCAGATTTGCTCCACTTCCTCCATATAGTGCGATGTGTAGATTACGGTTGCCCCCAGCCTGTTAAGCTCCAAAATGCCTTCCAGGATTTTATAGCGGCTTTGCGGGTCCACGGCCACCGTCGGTTCATCCAAGATAATAAGTTTGGGCTTGTGAGCAATCCCGCAGGCAATATTTAACCTTCTTAACAAGCCGCCGCTGAGTTTTTTGGGGTAATAACCTTTAAAGTCTTTAAGTCCAACAAAATTAATGGCTTCTTCAACGAGCCGCTTGCGCAGCTTTTTATCCTCCACATACAGACCGCAGAAGTAGTCGATATTTTCATAAACGGTAAGCTCGTTGTAAACGGCGACATTTTGCATCACAATGCCGATTTCACGCTTTATGTCGTAGGCATCGGGCCTCATGGGCCGCCCGAAAATTTCAACTTCCCCTTTATCGTATTCCAGCAGGGACAGTATGCAGTTAATGGCCGTTGTTTTCCCGGAGCCGTTCGGCCCCAGCAGGCCGAATACCTCCCCGTCGTTTACCGTAAATGACAAGTGATCGAGAGCCAAGAGCTCACCGTAGCGCTTAACCAGGTTTTTCACGCGCACAATCATTTCCCTACCCCCTTCTGTGTACATCATATCCTGCTTTTAGCGTTCATGTAAGTGTCTGCGCTCACATCTTAAAAGTGACAAATGTCACATTTATGCCGCTGTACAGAAAAGGCAATTGTTCTTGAGGCCAGGAAATGGTAATATGCTGATAAGCAAGCCTGCAAGAAAGCGGGTAGGTACTGTGTTGAGATTAACTGAACTGACAGACAAGTTAATTATTTTGCTCTGCTGCTTATTTCTCTATTTTTTGCAGCCTGATTTTACAGTTAACGTGGTTATTGTATTAATCGCCCTTATCTTCAGCGGTTTTCTCAGTTATTTTGACCATGAACGCTCTATCGCCGCACTGACGGCCGGTTTAATTATTTGCAGTTATTTTTTTCCGGAACTTGTCATATTTTTGCCCGTGGCGGCATATGATATTGTTTTTAAGAAACACCGCTATATCGGTTTGGCGGCGGTTATCCCCTGGATTAATTTTGCGCCGCTTGCTTCGCGCTGCACTGTTGCCGTCAGCCTCGTCCTGCTTATTCTGGGAGTTTTAGTCAGGTACCGTTCAGAAATGATAAACCGGCTGCAGGACAAATATTACCGGCTGAATGACGAAGCCAGGGAAATGTCGCTTCAACTGCAAAAGCAAAACAGGGATTTAATGAAAAAACAGGATATTGAGTTGCATCTGGCCACCTTAAACGAGCGCAACCGCATCGCCCGTGAAATTCATGATAATGTGGGCCACTTGCTGTCCAGTGCCATTTTGCAGGCCGGTGCGCTGCAAACCGTTAACCGCGACCCAAAAGTCGGGCCGCTGCTGGAAGACCTCCAGGCCACCCTGGCCCAGGCAATGGACAGTACAAGAAAGAGCGTGCATGCCTTATACGAAGAATCCATTGACCTCAAGCTGGAGATAGCGGAACTGGTTAAAGGGTTTACCTTTTGCGATCTCAATTATGAATACTGCTTGGGCAGCGACCCGCCCAGAAAAATAAAATATGCTTTTATTGCCATTGTCAAAGAAGCCCTCGCCAATATCGCCAAACATTCCAATGCCAGTCATGCTTCAATCGTATTACGGGAACACCCTGCCCTTTATCAACTGATAATCAGAGATAACGGCAGGGTGGAAGAGATCAATCAGGACGAGGGATTGGGCCTGAAAAATATGAAGGACCGTGTTCATTCTTTAAACGGCATTATCAATATTACAGCCGCAGACGGTTTTGAAATTTTTATCTCCGTGCCAAAGGAGGTGAAGGCGTTTGAAGATCCTGATAATTGATGATGATAAACTGGTTGTAGCGGCGCTGGAGACAATCCTCAAAGCAGAAGGAGATATCAGTGTGGTAGGAAGGGGGACAGGCGGCCTGCAGGCAATAGAACTGTACCGCAAGACAAAACCTGATGTTTTGCTCATGGATATCAGAATGGACGGCATGACAGGAATCGAGGCGGCGGAAGTAATATTAGAGGAAGATCCCCGGGCAAAAATCCTTTTCCTAACCACCTTTTCCGATGATGAATACATCGTGCGAGCCCTGCAACTGGGTGCTAAAGGATATATTTTAAAGCAAAACTACGAAAGCATTATTCCCTCGCTGAAGTCGGTGCAGATGGGACAGTGCGTATTTGGCGATGAAATAATAGCCAAAATGCCCCTGTCCCTTTCCACAGGCGGGCAAGGCATGGCGGCATTCGGCTTGACTGAAAAAGAAATTACAATAATCACCCATGTGGCTGAAGGCCTTTCGAACAAGGAAATTGCTGAAGCCCTGCATTTAGGCGAGGGTACTGTACGCAATTACATTAGCGTTATCTTGGAAAAGCTGGAACTGCGGGATCGGACCCAGCTGGCAATTTTTTATTACAAAACCCAAACCCCCAAAAATCGAGTCAATGGGTAGCGAAGAACCCGTAAAGATATAATGTTCAGCATTAAAACCTGATACATGGCACCTGATGCCCTGGTTGTTCCGTTTAAAACAACATTGATACCTAAAAGTGGGTAAAACAAAGCAATATTTACCTTCAGGGGCGGCCCACTTGCAAAAAGCCCGGCCAATAATCTATCTTGGCCAGGCTTTCCTGTTCTTTTTTATAAACCAAGGCTGCCGGATAACCTCTCTCCCGTGCACTGCCGGTTCCTATCTAAAATGATACATTCCCAGGTCCGGGGGGATTGTGCCTCTATGTACAAAGTATTCAACGGCAATATCGGGAATTACGGCTAAATCTTCTGCATTAAAGTAGCATTCAATGTTTTTATCCATCAGGATAGGATATTGGCACCGGCGGGAAATTCTTCATCCCCTTGATAGAAAATAAACAGGAAAATAATATCCGGCAAAAACTCAAAGGCAAAGGAGTAGTCCCCCATGGACATTTCCTGCCGTATGAGCGCATAGGGAAAATGGAAAATCTCCGGTTGAGAATCATAGAGCTTTGCCAACCGTTGCACCGTTCTTTGGTAGAAATTAGGATAATAGACCTACACGTCCTTAATTTCCTTATAGGAAATATATTGGCCTTTTGGCCTTGTTCCTTTTCCGTTTACCAAATAACGCAGTAAAACAGTTCTTAAAAGATATGAAGGAACTTCTTCACACTGCTTATAAACAATTCCGCTTTGATAATGGACTTGATAATCATCCCCCATCATTTTTATGTTAATGAATCCCCGGCTTTTATCATAGGAAACAAGTTTACCCTTAATCAGGCTCTCGATATCCATTTGCCGGAATCTTTCCAGTATATAGAGGTAAGGTACTTTTTCCTGGTGCTCACGCAAATTCTTTACACCCCGATTCAAAGTCAAAGGTTTATTCTTCACTCATTAAAGTATTTTGCCCCTATCCGGGGCATTTTCTCCCCTCTGTGCCCTAAACCCTGTTTTAATAATATCATACATTACCAGCATGGCCGGTGCAGCCGGCAGCCTGCCGAAATGCAGGCCTTGCGCACATAGAAGTCACAAGGGAAGCGGACAGCCGTGAGTCCGGCTGTTGTTGAAAAAAATACGGGGCAGGTTGGTCGCCCAACCTGCCCCGTATTTTTTCATCTTTGTGCTACCAGGATAATTTGGCGTAATTGACGTTGCCCATCAGCATTGGATTAAAATTCTTTAAATCCGAGTTATAACCGGTGGCATCCTTCATGTCAACCAATGAGTACCAGAGCATAGCCTCGGTATGCATCTCTACAAGCTCCATATAGCGTTCGCTGAGTTCTGCAGGATCGTCGACGGCCATGATGTCGTTTACCAATTCCAAATAGCGATCCTTCCCGGGCCACGGATTCCTGGTATAGGAACCTCCGATATGATACAAGACCCAAGCATAAAAGTTCTGCGCCAGTGTCATAGACGGAGCGCTTGTGAAGTCAATACACATGTCATACTGGGTGTCGTCAAAGACGATTGACAGCCAGGAACCGGGGTCCAGGCTCTGGACTTCGACTTCGATGCCGATATCCTTCAGGTCCGCCTGAATAAGCTCTGATACTACAACGGCATCGGAGGAACCGTTATTAATCAGCAGGATTTTCTTGCCTACGATACCTGCCTTTTCTGCATACTCTTTGGCAAGTTCAGGGTTGTAGCCGATTCCGTAAATCCCCACGTCTAAAAAGCGGTCTTCAACATCCACATTCGCCATTGAAACCGGCAGTCTCGACACTTCGGCAAAACCGCTGTATGCTATATCGGCGATTGCCTGTCTGTCGATGGCTAAAGCAACGGCTTTCCGTGCATCCGGGTTGTTATAGAATATAGAGTGCTCCGACGGGTTGAAATAGAGTGCCCTGCTCATTGACGAGTCAACGAGATAAACATTAATATCGTCAAGAGTCTGGACAAACTCTATATCCTGAAACGGAACTTTAGCTATATCAACTGTACCGGTTTGGAGCGCGTTGACCCTCTGGGAATCCTCGCTCATGATTCTGAATTTCAGGTTCTTTATAGCAGGTTTCTCTCCCCAGTAGTCATCGCGGGCTTTCAGATAAATATGGCTGTTGATCACATAGTCTTCCAAAACATAGGGACCGGTGCCGTTAGGAGTCGTGGCCGCAGTTTCCTCGTCGAATGACTCCTTGTCAAACATAACCAAAGATGACATACCGGCCACATAAGAGAGGTCATACGCATTAAGAACCAATTCAACCGTGTAATCGTCCAGTGCCCTGGTTTTGTCCAAATTAAGCTCGGGCAGGTAGGCAGGTTCACCAACCCTGTTATTACCCCGCCACAGTGAAAAGACAACGTCTTCTGCAGTAAAAGGATTGCCGTTTGCAAAGGTCACACCCTCCCTGATATGGATGTGCCAAACGGTCGGTTCAATTATTTCCAGACCAGTCGCCAGTATCCAGACCTGCTCCCCATTGCTGTCGAAATCCCAAAGAGTTTCATATACCATGCGCATGGCATTCATAGAATCATAACCAATCATGTACATCGGGTCCAGGGTACCCCTATCCTGCGTGAAGGCTACCGTTAACGTATCCTTCGCCTCGCCGCCGGGAGAGTTGCTGTTGTTGTTGTCGTCGTTACCACCACCACAGGCAACCAGAGCAAAAACCAGGCTAATGGCAACAAGAACAGCAAAGAACTTTTTCATAACTTTACCTCCTTAAATTTGAAATATGGGGCTGTTAAATTGTGAATGCATCTGTAGCAAACGGCAAAATGACTTGGCGGAGATATCTGCATTTTCTGATATTTCTTAATATGCTAAGTGTCGTAGCCGGTTTTTTAGGTTAATAAGGGACTTAAAAGCCGGTTATTCAGAGGGAATGCAGAGCAGGCCGGTAATCCAACCTGCCCTGCATATTTTATACTACCAGGATAAATTGGCGTAATTGACGTTGCCCATAAGCATAGATTCATAGCCCTTTAAATCCGAGTTATAGCCGGTAGCACTCTTCAGGTCAACCAGTGTGAACCACAGCACTGCCTCGGTATGCAGTTCTATCAGCTCCATATAGCGGTTGCTGAGTTCTTCAGAATCGGTGACGGACATGATGTCGCTAACCAATTGCATATAACGGTCCTTGCCGGGCCACGGATTCCTGGTAAAAGATCCTCCGATATGATACAGGGTCCAGGAGTAGAAGTTCTGTGCCAGTGTCATAGACGGAGCGTTTGTGAAGTCAATGGCCATATCGTACTGGGTATCATCAAAGACAATTGTCAGCCAGGAACCGGGGTCCAGGTTCTGGACTTCGACTTCGATGCCGATATCCTTCAGGTCCGCCTGAATAAGCTCGGACACTACCACGGCATCGGAGGAACCGTTATTGATCAGCAGGATTTTCTTGCCTACGATACCTGCCTTTTCAGCATACTCCCTGGCAAGTTCAGGGTTGTATCCGATTCCGTAAATCCCCACGTCTAAGAAGCGGTCTTCTACATCCACATTTGCCATTGAAGCCGGCAATCTCGATATATCGGCGAAACCGCTGTATGCTATATCGACAATTGCCTGCCTGTCAATGGCTAAAGCGACTGCTTTCCGCGCATCCGGGTTGTTGTAGAAGATAGAGTGCTCCGACGGGTTGAAATAGAGCGCCCTGCTCATTGCCATTGACGCGTCTGCCAGATGAACGTTAACATCGTCAAGGCTCTGGACAAACTCTATATCCTGATACGGAATTTGAGCTATATCCGCCGTACCGGTTTGCAGCGCGTTAACCCTCTGAGAATCCTCGCTTAAGATCCTGAATTTAAGGTTCTTGATAGCGGGCGGAGTTCCCCAGTAATCATCACGGGCTTTCAGGTCAATATGGCTGTTGATTACATAATCCTCCAAAACATAGGGGCCGGTGCCGTTTGGAGTCGTAGCCACAGCTTCCTCATCGAATGATTCCTTGTCAAACATAACCAGCGATGACATACCGGCTACATAGGAGAGGTCGTAGGAGTTGAATACCAATTCAACCGTGTAGTCGTCCAGTGCTCTGGTTTTGTCCAGATTCAGTTCGGGCAGATAGGCAGGTTCACCGGCTCTGTTGTTGCCCCGCCAGAGCGAAAAGACAACGTCTTCTGCAGTGAAAGGATTGCCGTTTGCAAAGGTCACACCTTCTCTGAGACGAATGTGCCAAACGGTCGGTTCAACCATTTCCAGGTCTGTCGCCAGTATCCAGACCTGCTCCCCTTTGCTGTTAAAATCCCAAAGGGTTTCATAAATCATGCGTACGGCGTTCAGGGAATCATAGCCAAGCATGTACATCGGGTCCAAAGTACCCCTGTCCTGCGTGATGGCTATTGTCAGTGTGTCCTTTTTCGCTTCGCCGCCAGGAGAGTTGTTGTTATTGTTGTTATTGTTGTTATTGTTGTTACTACCGCCGCCACAGGAAACCAGAGTAAAAACCAGGCTAATGGCAACAAGAACAGCTAAGAACTTTAACTTTTTCTTCATTCAGTTTTCCCCCTCTGTATTTTTTTGTTGGATTGTTGTTAGATCTCTGTTTGATTTTTATATTTAATTGTTCATTGCTTTCCAGCAAGCGACAAAATGATTTGGTGCTATCTCCTGCAAGACCTGGGGATTATTGCATTCTTCCG
>LSQX01125767.1_pt2 | contig 39411 bp, 34 predicted proteins | sample 654561 | NCBI WGS metagenome assembly LSQX01 (sample SAMN04489861, study PRJNA283612) | anaerobic digester metagenome | isolation source: 4 biogas reactors fed with cattle manure at either 37C or 55C with and... | place: Denmark: Kongens Lyngby | collected 2014 | reverse complement strand
CCTGTAGGTACAGTAAGTGCAAATGCAGTAAAAGCTCCAATTGGTGGAGTTGTTTTATCTACTATTTCTGTCGGAACAACAGTAAAATCAGGTGATGTTGTTGTAGTTATTGAAGCAATGAAAATGGAAAATGAAATCGTTGCTCCAAAAGCTGGAAAAGTTACTCAAATTTACGTATCAAAAGGTGCAACTGTTGAAACAGGAGCTCCATTGTTTGAAATAGCATAAGAGGTTTTATATGATTTTAGCATTTGATATTAAAAATCTCTTTAAAGGCATATTTGATTCATCTGGCTTTGCTGCGATGGGTTGGCAACAAGCCTTAATGATTGCTATAGCATGTTTTTTCTTATTCTTAGGTATTGCTAAAAAATTTGAACCATTACTCCTTGTAGGAATTGCTTTTGGTATGTTACTAACAAACCTTCCTGTTCCAGAAGGTGCAGATAAAATCTTTCATCCAGAAATATGGAATACGGCTGAAGCTGTTGATTATGGCAAAGTTTTAACTGAAGGTGGATTTTTAGACATATTATATATCGGAGTTAAGACAGGAATTTATCCAAGCTTAATTTTCCTTGGAGTTGGAGCGATGACAGACTTTAGTCCCTTAATTGCAAACCCAAAAGCCTTGATATTAGGGGCAGCGGCTCAACTTGGAATATTTACAGCATTTGTTTTAGCTATTACATTTGGTTTTCCTGCAAATCAAGCTGCTTCAATTGGTATTATCGGTGGAGCTGATGGGCCAACGGCTATTTGGTTAACCAAATCACTAGCTCCTGAAATACTAGGACCTATTGCAATTGCAGCTTATTCATATATGGCTTTAATACCAATGATTCAACCCCCTATTGCAAGACTTCTTTTAACTAAAAAAGAACGCTCAATTAAGATGGAAACTTTAAGAACTGTTACAAAAAGAGAAAAAATAGTTTTCCCAATTATGATAACAATCTTTACATGTTTAATGCTTCCATCAATCACTCCACTACTTGGGTGTTTAATGCTTGGCAACTTATTTAGAGAAACAGGTGTTACTGAAAGACTGTCTGACACAGCACAAAATGCTTTAATGAATATTGTTACAATTTTCCTAGGTATTTCAGTTGGAGCAACAGCTCACTACTCAACATTCCTAAAAGTAGATACAATATTAATTATTGCACTTGGATTGTTTGCATTTATGTTCTCTACTGTTGGTGGATTATTGATGGGCAAAGTAATGTGCTTTGCAAGTAAAGGAAAAATTAATCCGCTTATTGGTGCTGCTGGTGTTAGTGCAGTTCCAATGGCAGCTAGAGTCGCAAACATTGAAGGACGAAAGGCAAACCCTCAAAACTTCCTTCTTATGCATGCGATGGGGCCAAATGTCGCAGGAGTCATAGGTTCAGCGGTTGCTGCAGGTATACTCCTTTCAATATTTATCTAGATAACATAAACACAATCACTTAACTTGAGGGGCTGTTAAGAAACTCAAAAAAATCTTAACAGCTTTTTTGTTGTCTAAAAACAAACACATTTAGAGAAGTGCTATTTTGACATTAGCTATTTGTATGCTGTAGTTATTTAAAGATTTCTTAACAGCCCCTTTTTTGTTACTTTCATTTTCCTGTTTAAAAAATGATTTTTTTATAAAATTTTATGACACGCATTTTAATATTTAAGAGATTAACATATAATACTCCTTGAAGTTATTATATTTTAAGTGTTATAATACTTTTACTATGTAAATACGGTCGCACGGAGGACTAATGGACAGTTTACCAATCATTGTAGATGTTGTAGTAATACTACTAGTTGTGCTAATTACAGTTGTAGCAATTAAAAAAGGCTTTTTGAAAACAGTATTCGGCCTTCTTTCTTCAGTTTTAGTAATTGTAATTGCTATATTTGCTTCAGCTCCTTTAGCAGGTGCTGTAGGTAATGGGACGCAACTTGATGAAAGACTAGAATCTGTTATACAAGGTGGTATAAGCAGTAAAGTTCCAAATGCGTATGGCGAAATTTTATACTACGATTTAGATGGTGATGGAGTTAAAGATTTAGCATTCAAACCAGAAAATTCAGAAGAGTTTTTACCTTATAGTGATATATTCCAAGGCTCTACATTAAAGTACCTAAAATTAGAAAACATAATGAGAAAAACTGCAGAAAGTAATTTAGATGCTGAAGATCCAGACAGCTATATTACTGTTGTTCATGCACTCTCAAGAACTTTAACAACCTACATATTTTTAACTGGTGCATTTATTGTAATATCGATACTTGCAAAAATTATCTTTGTAATATTAACTAAACTTTTAACGAAAGCTACTGAAAATTTATATTTTATGCATTTCCTTGACAGCTTACTCGGTGGTGTTTTTGGATTTGTTCTAGGCGCGTTTATAATATTGATGATTTTAACCCTATTACAACTAATGCTTAAACTTGCATTTATGGAACCTGTACAAAACTTCTTAGACAAATCATATGTAGTTAAGTTTTTAATGGATAAAAACTTCCTTTACACCTTAGTTACAAAATATGTTTCTATCGACAAAGTTAAAGGGCTTTTTACTAACAAATAAAACCACAATTAACGAGGCAATAAATTGAGAATATTAAAATCTTTATTAATACTTGTTTTTGGGATGATACTCGGTGTAGTATTGGTTTTTGGTGGTGCAGCGCTATATATTTACAAAACTGTTGGTGCTCCTGGTTCAATGGGCAAGGTAGAAACCCTTGCTAGCAAGGTTGCTCCGATTGATTGGGATGAGGAAATTACATCTAAATCAGTTTTAGAATACATAGGACTTGCAAAATCGACACTATCAAATATGTCAGAAGCTCAAGTTTCTGATATAGAAAAAGTTTTGGGTATGGACTTATTGTCTTCTAAGATTGAAGAATTTATAGGAGTTCCACAAGATATCGTTAAAGATTCACAACTTAAAAATTTAGGTGGAACTATCTCTGAAAACCTTACATTTCAAATGGCAAAAGAAAAGTTTCAATTAGAACTTGACAACATGAGGCTTTTTAATAACGAAGAATTTATGAATACTCCTTTGAAATACTCGATGCAAAACATATCAGATTATAACCTTGATCAATTCATTAAAATTGTATATACCTCAGAAGCTACGCCAGAACAACCCGCAAGTAAGCCTATAATTCAAAAACTTGGACATATCCCTGTAAGACAATTAGCTACTCAAGCTGATGAAGTAGTACAAGATAGCACTATTGGTGAGCTTGTAAGAATTGATGAAACATCTGCAAAAATAATGCAATACCTAGCAGACACCAAAGTCAAAGACTTAAGCCAAACCATCAATGAGATGCAACTAAATGATATGATAAAAATTGATGAAAACTCTCATAATATTTTGAAAAAACTTCAAAATTTAACTGTAGCACAACTTTCCGATTCAAGTGTGACAACACCTATATTAGAAAGTATGACGGTTGGAGAACTTGTCAAAGTAGAAGAATCATCACCGCTACTTTTAAAATCCTTACAAGATACTGAAATAAAAGATTTAGGCACAAGATTAGATAGCTTGACTATAGCTGAAGTTTACGATCATCCTGAACGTGGACCGCTTTCAATAATAGATCCAACTACAACACTACAAGATATCCCTACTGTTATTGCACAGGATATGCCAAATGCATCTCTATATGCACTAAATCAAGCTGGAATCTTTGATATCACTGAACCTGCAAAAATTGGTGGAAAAGTAAGGGTATATAACACAACTATGCAAAAAGCTATGTCAGCATATGCAGATGCAGTTGCAGGAGAGGCTGCTGCCGCCGTTACTTCTAAAAGATACCTAGTGTATTTATATGATGATCAAGCGCTTTATGATACCGAAATGAATAATGACAACCCTTATGCATCAAATGGACTTGTTAGAAATATTATACGCCATATTAATCAAACCCCATTGTTAGACCCCTATTTTGAAGTTGTTACTGTTAAAATTGATACTTATCTTACTGCAAATGGTGGATTTTATCAAATTACAGATGATTTTCTATCTACAATTTGGACAGGCGATACTAGGATTCCAGATGGTGCAGAATTAATATTACAGCAAGGAGTCCATGTGGAACTCCTTGGAGATCCTATGTCAGAAGAAAACACATATAGCAGTTGCTTTAGCGTTTCTGGTCTATATGAACATTTTGCATATTTACCTGGACACGATCTTAATCCTTTGTTAGAGTTATGTGCCCAATCAGAACATGCGACAATTAGAGTTGGCTCAAACATCAAAATTAAAAATAGAATTGGTGGCTATTCATATTTTAGAAATGTAGCAGCTAAAATAGAAACTGATGTAGTTGGAGAGGGGACATATGCTGCATACAATGGTCTTCCAGAAGAACAGCCAGTAATTGAACGCAACTTAATTAGCCCTAGCCCTACTGAATTAGTTCCAGATCCAGTTGCTGTTCCAAACATTAGAATTGATTACATTATAACGGAATAACTACTTTAAACATTAATATAAACGACAAAAAGAAACTGTTAAGAAACAAAAAATCTTAACAGTTTTTTAAAAGCATTAATAGATTTAAAAAGCTGTTATTGCAATATATTCAATACAGCTAAACCATGTGTTGCTTTTCGCTTTCTTTTGCCTCTTTATTATTAAAAAATGTAAATAGCTACATTTTCAAAAAAACAATTTAGCAGTTTTATAAACAAAATGTCATATAAGCAGGTATACAAATTATACCATCTTCCCTAATTGTTAAATTTTTAGGATGAATGATATATGATTTAGTTATTCTTTTTTTGTATATATCATTGAATAAATTTAGAGATGCTGTTTTATAAGATTTAGCTGATTTTACTTCAATGGGTATTATCTTATTGGTCGTCTTGCTTCCACTAGATAAAATAAAATCAATTGCAATATCATTTCTGCGTTTTTCTTTACTATATCTAGTATAAAAATATAGTTTATGACCATTTGCAACAAGCATTTGTGCAATTACATTTTCATATAACATGCCTTTATTTATCGACAATTTGCCAGACAATATTTCATGAAATAAATTAATATCCATTTCTTTGTTGTCATCAAATGCATGTGTTGCAAGTAACCCAGTATCTCCCATATAACATTTTACGAAAGATCTTTTTTCATTTAATGATAGCCCAACATTAGGATCTGTACATAAAAAACATTCATTACATATCATAGAATCAGCTAGCCAAAAAAAAGTTTCTTCATAGTCAAGGGCATCAGCTGAAGGCGAAATTGAACTAATTTTTACTCTTTTTTCATGCTGAGATAAAAAGGCTGGTATTTGATCAAATATAGATAATACCTTTGCTTTGTATATTCTATCAATTTTATTAATATCATCGCGATATGTTTCAAGAATATCTCTTTTTTCAATTTCACATTGCAAAAATTGTTGTTTGTTTTCCAAAAATATATCAACTACCTTAGGCATACCTCCTACAAGCATATATTTTTTAAACAAAAACATAGCTTTTTTATGAAGTGCAGCAATTAAAGGCTTTTGTTCTTCAAAACATGTTTTTATATAATCAATTAATAATTTTTCGCCTAATGCCCACCCAAACTCCTCAAAATCCATTGGATACATCTTAATTTTTCTTTCTTCTGAAGGTATCAATATATCTTTTGTGTTTTCTTTTATAGATATTAACGAACCAGTTTCAATATAATCATATCTTCCATCTTTAACCAAATGTTTAATTGCTTCACGTGCTTTAGGAAAAAGTTGAATCTCATCTAAAATGATAACTGACTCCCTTTCAAATAAAGGAGTAGCATATTCTACAGATAGCAACATAAAAAATGAATCTAAATCATTTAAAAAATTATTAAAAGCATTTTTAACCGACGATGATGCCTTAGAAAAATCAATTAATATATATGATTTGTAATTATTTTTAGCAAACTCTTCAACAGTAGTCGATTTACCAATTCGCCTTGCACCTTCAATTAATATTGCTCTTTCTCCATTTGATGTGTTTTTCCAGTTTAATAACTGATCATAGATTTTTCTTTTAAACATAGCAATTTCTCCTTTTGACAAGCATATTTTACTACACTTTCAAAAAAACGCAATCATCAATTGGCGATTTCTCCGAAAAAACGCAATCATCAATTTCATAGTTTTTCCGAAAAAACGCAATCATCTAAAAATGTTCCATCAAAATCTTTTAAAATTTGGCTAATCTACTTTATGGTATTTTGCCTGTTCAAGCTGGTACTCATATTTGTTTCTTTGTCTAAATATGCTATATATTTTGAAAGCATTTTTAGATAAATCAATATTTAGAGACTCTTTTGTATATACATTTTCTAAATTAAAAATAGATTTAATATCTGATACTTGTATGTTGTTTTTAATATATCCATCTTTTACTTCATAGATATCAACGGTATCATTTCTAACCATCACATAATCTTCTAGTATTATGGCTTCTCTGTCTTCTAGATCCATTGCATATAAAAGCAAATGGTTAAATTTGTTATCAATAAATGGTGGGATATATACATCAAGAGAGGGCATTGAAAATAGATTTGCTGGCATAGTGCCTTTCATATCAGTTTGTGTATTTTCTAAAGCTTTAATGTATTGATATTCGCCAAGTAACATTATTAAATCAACCATTGAAAGACCATACTCTTCATACAACTCTATTGTATTTGCGACTAATATACCTTGAATTTCAAGCTTGTTAAGACTTGGAGTTTTAGCTATATGAGAATCTAAAATCTCACCATTACCAACTAAAAATATTTGATATATATCTTTATCTATAATAATGAAAATACCAGAATCTGAGGGCTTTGAAACTTTAACTTTTTTATCAAATAAAGGTTTTACACTTACTTTAGTTTTTGTTATCTTGTCACAGGCAATTCTATATCCCTTTTCAATGTCTGCTTTGGAAAAGAATAATCTATCTTTAGAAGTTGGCTCTAAATCTTTTGCAATAATTTGACACTTTCCACAAAGACCTTTCCCGCCACATGGAAAACGATATCCAGCATTTTCTAAAAACTCTTTAAGTTTTATATTTTTATCTACTATAAATTCCATATGCTATATTATATATCAATTTGCATATTTAGAGTTAGTTTTATTCTTCAATCCTGTGCCTTTATAACCTAAAATCAAAGCTGAGTTTAAACATACGAGCACACTACTTAGATTATGCAACAATGCTCCTGATACAACATTTAAAATTCCATAAATTGATAAAATAATGGCTAAAAAAGAAATGGTCAATGACAAAGCTATGTTTATTTTAATTGTTTTAATTGTTCTTTTAGACAATCTAATTAAAAAGGGAACTTTAGAAACATCATCTTTCATCAAAGTAACATCTGCTACTTGCATAACTATAGAATTTCCCATACCTCCCATTGCAATAGAACAATCACTTGCAGCAAGTGCAGGCCCATCATTAATGCCATCGCCTACCATTAAAAGTTTTCCTTCTTTAGACATTTTTTCTATTTCTTCAACCTTATCTTGTGGCAATAAATTTGATTTATATGAACCAATCATGATTTGATTTGCAACACTTTGGGCTACAAATTGATTATCTCCTGTTAACATAACGGTTGATATTTTTATATCATGCAACTCAGCTAAAACGTCTTTAACGTTTGCTTTTATAGTATCTGATAACGTAATTATTCCTATAAATTTATCATCATAAATAGCTGCAATTGAAGTTTTTCCACTAGTAAAAACTTTATTAAAAAGTTCTTTATCTATCATATTTTCTTTATCACTTAATTTTGATATTTCTAAAATTTTTCCATTGACCCTAGCCCTAAACCCTGAGCCTACTAAACTTTCAAATTCACTCACTTGATACAAGTCACCTGTATATTTTTCTAATATTGCCTTTGCAATTGGATGCTCACTTTTTGCTTCAGCAGATGCAACCAATTTAAGAAAATCTTTTTCATCAAAGTTATTTGTAATAATCTCATCAACGATTAATTTACCTTTTGTCAATGTTCCAGTTTTATCAAATATCACTGTCTTAACTTTCCCAAGCATTTCTAATGCAGCACCATTTTTTACCAATATCCCTTTCCTGCTAGAATTTCCAATAGCAGCTGAAATTGCAATTGGAGTTGCAAGTCCAAAAGCACATGGGCAAACGACAACTAAAATTGTTGCAGCTCTTTGAATTGCAGACCAGACACCTACATCTAAAGCAAAAAATGCAATTAAAAATACTAATATAGAAACTGCTATAGCACCAAGCACTAACACTGTTGCGGATTTGTCTGCAAGTTTAACAATTGGTGCTTTTTTAAGTTCAGCTTCTTTAATATATTCTACTAATTGGTTAAAGACTGTTTCATTGGATTTTTTGCTAACTTCCATTTCAAAAGCGCCATACTGATTTTCAGTGCCTGCATAAACTAAACTGCCTTTAGAAACATCTACTGGTATAGATTCACCAGTAATAGTTGATTGATCTATTGCGGATACACCATCTATCAGCATACCATCTATTGGGACTAATTCATTTGGTTTAACTAAAACAATATCACCGACTTCTAATGCATTGACTGAAACCTCTAGAAACTCGTCATTTTCTTTTTTGAATGCTTTAGTCGGCGATATCTTCATAAGCTCTGTTATGCCAGACCTTGCCTTCCCAACTGTTATTTTTTCTATATTTTGACCAAGTGCCATTAAAAAAGCAATTTCACCAGCAGCAAAAAAATAACTACCATGGGCCATGCTTTCACCAACTTCAAAGGCATTTAATATGCCCATTAAAATACTTGCACTCATAGCAAAGCTAATTAACAAGGCGCTTGTAATCTTTTTGTTTTTAAATAACGAAATAAATGCACCCTTATATATTGCATATCCCGATACAATAATTGATATCCAAGCAAAATCTAAAATCTTTAATCCATTTGGAGTATTTTTATATACATCAAAATGACTAAGCAAAAAGCTAACAACTAATGATGCTAGAGAAACTCCAAGCCACAACCAGCCATTTCTCTTTTTCTTTATTGCAATGCCACAACAACTTTCATGATTATCTAACTCTACTGCTATACCACAGCAACTCACATCAGCACTTGAATTTAAGTGATTACAATCACAATTTTCCTCTTTATTGATTGCACTCTTACAGCAACTTTCATTAAAACTTGAATCTTGCATATGATGACAACTGCAATTTTCCTCTTTACTGATTACGCTCTCACAATAACTCACATCAGCACTTGAATTTAAGTGATTACAATCGCTATGCTCGCTTTTCCTTGTAAAACAATTTGCTTTAATGCTATCTGCATGATGTTTATTGCAATTGCAACTTAAGTTATCTTTTACTTCTTTCATTTTTAATAGCTTCCTTTTAGCAAACTAAAACATTAATTTTAGTTAACTATAATATGATTTTATATTTTATAAAAACTTTGAAAGTATCTTCGAAAACTCATTTAATTCTTCAATCATTCCCTCATCTTGCTCTCTAATTGCATCGGTAATACAATAATGAATATGGTTATCAATAATAGTTTTTGTTACCTTTGATATCGCACCCTTTATTGCCAATATCTGAATTAAAATATCTTCACACCTTCGATCTTCTTCTACCATTTTTTGAACACTCTCAACTTGTCCTTGAACAATTTTTAATCTTCTTATAATATCTGTTTTTTCTGTTGGTTGCATAATATATACTCTCCTTACATACATATTTAAATCTTCTTATATTGCGAGTTTAGAACATCAAAATATACCCTACCCCCGTATAGTATATATTATTGCAAAAAAAATTAATAGTCAATAAAAAAGGGGCGTTAAGAAATATTTAAATAACTACAACATATAAATAGCTAATGTCAAAATAGCACTTCTCTAAATGTGTTTGTGTTTCGACAACAAAAAAGCTGTTAAGATTTTTTTGAGTTTCTTAACAGCCCCTTGAAAATTTGAAGCAATTTAATTTTATTTTTTCTTTTTGAATCTAAGCATAACTGCAATGCCTACAAAGATTATAAAAACACCAAGCAAAATCAATATGCTTGCCCATGTCGGAATCAAGTTACTTCCAGCGTAAAAGTCTACACCAAGATTCTTGCGCAAATCTGTAACCAAAGCTTCGGGAGCACCCTCAAACTTAGGGCCATCAAAAAATGGTTGCATCATTATCTTCCTAAATATTACGGCTGAATGAGAAACTGGAATAAACTTGACAACTCCTTGCATAAACTTTGAGAGTAATCCAATTTGTACATATGTTCCAGTGAAAAATCCAAGCGATGCTGAAAAAACAGCCGTGAAGCCAGCAAAGGTATTTATGCTATTAATAAACATTGAGAGCACTAGTAAGACTGCAGTATTTGATAAAGTAGATATCACTATCATTCCTAAAATTTTCAATATAGTTAGAAACGAATATGGCTCCATTCCAAGTGTTTCCAAATAAATCAATGCAATAATTAATACAATAATACTCATCACTATTCCAATAACTATTGCAGCTATCAAATATGATAAAGTTATTTTCCATCTTGGTAGTGGTGATGCAATCAAGTCTTTCTCCATCTTATACACTTTATCAGCTATCATTGCAGAAAATGCTGAAAATGTGGCAGTAAAAGAAACTATTGATATCATCCCAGAAAAAACCCAGGAAAAGACAAAAGGTTTTGCACTATCGCCAAGTTGTTCTTGAAGACCTTGTGCCATAACATCACCTAAAAAGAAAACATACAATATTAAAGCTATTAAAGCACCAAAAAGAGAAAAGAATGCAGTAGCTTTATCTTTAAAAAATATCATTAAATTTCTTCTAATTAATCCACTCACTTTTTCTCCCTCTTTTTAAATATCTTTTTTATCTTTTCTAAATCAAACTTTTTCTTATTGTTAATTTCTTGCTCTATAGCAACATCATCTCTTAATTGCTTCCCTGTTATGTTAATAAAAACATCATCTAGCGTTCCTTGAACCACTTCAAAACTAAAAATATATGGCTTTACTTTTTCTATTAATGCTAGCGAATCAAAAGCATCTTCTATATTTACACTTATTGTATCTATGTTTTCAGTATATTTTACACCCTCTCCAAGTATATCTTTTATCTTTTCTGTATCTTTAGAGTATAAAATTAATTTATCTGAAGAATAGTTATCTTTTAATTCTGCTGGAGTTCCGTTTGCTACAATTTTACCTTCATCTATGATACAAATCCTATCTGCTTCTGCAGCTTCTTCCATATAATGGGTTGTTAAAAAAATAGTTACACCAAATTCGTTTTTTAACATTTGGATTTTATCTTGTATATTTTTACGTGATTGAGGATCAAGTCCAGTTGTTGGTTCATCTAAAAACAATATAGTTGGTGTTGACATCAAAGCTCTTGCAATATCACAACGTCTTTTTTGTCCACCAGATAACTTCCCATACTGCCTTTTTAGCAAAACTTCTAAATCTAGCATATCTGAAACTTCTTTCATTCTAGCTTTTATTTCAGACCTTTTTAGCCCATACATACTAGCTCTATTTTCTAAATTCTCTTTAACTGTTAATCGTACATCTAAAACACTATGCTGAAAAACGACACCAATCTTTTGCCTTATCTTTGAATCTTCCTTCCCTAAAATATGGCCATCGATGTTTACTTCACCACTGTCTGCTTTCAAAATAGTACACAAAATATCTATGGTAGTAGATTTCCCAGCGCCATTTGGTCCTAGAAAAGCAAAAAAGGAACCACGCTCTACAGAAAAGCTAGTTCCCCTAACTGCCTTAATTTCACCATAGGATTTATGCAAATCTTTAACTTCAATAATGTTATCCATATTTTGATTATACTATGCTAGAGAAAAGCTTGTCATTTGAATTTTAATGACAAGAAAAATTTAAGTCACCTATTATACGAAATACTTAATATGTCTCCTTGACATTTTGAACAATGTTCAATAAACTATATTTAAATACGACACACTGGAGAAACATATGAAAAATGCACCTAATATAAAAGAGAAAATAATAGAAGCAACAATATCTTTGATTAAACATTCTAATGGCTTAGTAGAAAATATAACTATACGAGATATTGCACATAAAGCAAATATTGCTATTGGACTTGTAAACTATCATTTTACTTCTAAAAACAATCTAATCGAAACTTGTGTTCAACACATCATTGCGCAAACAGTAGAAACTTTTAACAAAAAGAAAAGTGCAATTAACAATATCACATCCGATATTATGACCGTTTTTACTTATTTGATAAAGCATCCCGAAATATCAAAAATTTCTATGTTAGCTGACCTTTCATATCCAAATCTAAACAGTAACTCAATAAAAAGCTATGATGCCATATTAAATGTTTTACCTAAAACTGAAACTGAAAATACCAGGAGAATAAAAGCTTTTATACTTTTATCCATAATTCATTCAGCTTTTTTAAATCGACAAATTAGCAAAGATTTTTTAGGTCTTGATTTAGAAAATAAAGATGACTATAGCAGTTTTTTCATTACTGCAACGGAAATTTTAAATATTAAATAAACAATGCTCAATGAATTAAAAAGGAGCGTGAATAAAATGAAAAAAGAAATTAAAAATGCCTTAGCAAAGAAAATAATTGTAGGAATATTGTTAACAATTTTCTTAGCAATTACCTTATACCTTCTAATTCAGGGCATATTATGTATTGATGGTATTAAAAAAGCTAATGCTAAATTAGATTCTTATAATGCCAAAACAGCAAACTTATCATATGGGCAAATAACATATGTCGATGAAGGTCAGGGAGAAACCATTTTGTCTGTACACGGAATATTTGGTGGATATGACCAAGCTTACGATAGCGTAAAAAATAGAAAAGATAAAAATCGCCTTTTAGCACCATCAAGATTTGGATATCTTAGCTCAACTGTAAAAGGAGAAGGTACGCCTCAAGAACAAGCCAAAGCTTTTAACGAATTTTTAGATTATCTTAAAATAGATAAAGTTTTTGTCTTAGCAACTTCTGCTGGTGGTACTCCTGGTATTCGATTTGCACTAGATTATCCTGAACGCGTAAAAGGTTTAATTTTATTTTGTTCAGCTATGCCAGTTAACGAAAAACCAGATAATTTTTTAGAATATCAAGCACCACCCAAACCACTAATATCTGACTATGGTATGCACTTAATAAGCCCACTTTTCCCATCAATGATGAAAATGCCAATCTCCACAGCAAAAGATATACAACCAGTTTCTAAAAGAAAAACTGGAGTTATTTTAGATGGTGAGCTAACTAATCCAGATATGGAAAGACATTTTGAAAAATATCCGATAGAACAACTCCAAGTGCCAACCTTAATTTTACACTCAGAAAACGATCCTATTGCAAGTTTTGAAAAGGTAGAAAAAGCTAAACATCGCTTTCCTGATCTCACTTTAGTTTCCTTCCCTGATGGCGGACATATGATGCAAGGACATAGAGAAGAAATTGATTTAGCTCTTGATGTTTTTTTAGACAAATATAAATAGTTTTAAAGTTCTTATTTCATAAAAAGATAAAATTGCGAAATAAGAAAACAAAAATTCTAACGTTATTTTGTAAAACAACAAATTTGTGAAACAAGGTGTGTATTTTCAACAATGTTTATAAAATTGCTTTCATATTGCAACTTTGACAAAACATTATAATTTCAAAAAATCTTTTGTTAGATCAATAAAAAGCTCACCGCTCCAAAGATTAACCTTGCTTTGATTTGCTAAAAATGGAAGAACATCTTTTTTTGCTTGTTCATAATCAATAGATGCAAAGTGCTCATTTAATATTTGCAACAAAGCATCGTAAGATAAGTCAAAATCTTCTTTGATAAAATTTGATGCAACAAGTCTTGCCTTAAGGTGAGGCATGTTTATATTTGTATTTTTTGATAAATAAAAAATATAATCGTAAAGATCTCTACCTTTTACTCGATTTTGCCAACCTCTGCAAAGAATAGCATGAATTTTGCTAGCAAATAGCGAAGGCATATCATAAAGTTTCACTTGATGCAATGCTGGCAATAGCCTGTTTTTAATTTCAAAGCTAGCAAAATCTGGAGGATTAATATCTATTTCAATTTTTATTTTAATCAATTCAGACTTGCTAATATTTGGAAATACATTTTGCTCACCATAAAAGATTATAATATGCTCTTTGGTATTACCTTTTAAAAAAGCAGTTTGTATATTTCCTTTGTTTTTTTTGTCCTTTTGTTCAACTTCAAAGTTGAGCCCAAATGAATTAACTTGACTTTTTAAAGCTGGAAGAAATTCTTGCAATTCAAAATTAGAATTTGGTGCTAATAAGGAAAAAGCTAAATCTTCTGAAAACCTGTCAAGCCCATGAAAAATTCGCAAAGCAGTGCCACCGTAAAAAGCCACATTTTTAAAAAAGCTAGATTTTGACAAACTATATAAGGCTATTTCTTGCACTACCTCTTTTATCGCATTTTTGGCATCATTTTCTGTTTTAACACTATATTTTTCAAGCATTTGATCTAATATTGTTTTTTTATTGACTAAACTCATCTCACTGCCCTCCTTTCAAAAATCTAGCAAGAAGATCAAGATTTGTAGATTTGTATAGTGGACAAAGCCAGCAAATACTATCTTTATCTAATTCATTAAATAACATATCTTCATCAATTCTTAAATCTTCAAATAAAAGTTCTTCTAATGCCTTTATTGAACCTACTGGAGAAACAGTATATATCTTGTCACAAAGTGCCTTTTCTGGAACAGCCATTTGATATGAATATCCATTTTCTACAACCAAATCTATCCCAAATCTATACACCGCCTCTGGTATATCTCTATACAAAAATGTTCCAAAATGATTACTATACTGCTTTGTTCGCCTCTTTCGAAAAGTTGCACATGTATATGTGTTATATACAGCTTCAGGAATTATAGAATATTTTGAAAGTACATATTCAAATGATATGTATGAAGGATTGTAAATTACGCCAGCTAAATACTTTCCATCAGTATCAGGATTTGTTTCGTATAGTCCTTTTTTAATTTTTATTAAACGACCAGCTTCGACCTCTCGACGAATTTTTCCTTTAACATCTACATATTCTCTAAATTTGAATGCTAAATCATCAAAACTTAAAATCATAATTACATCAACACCTCAATTTTATGCTTATTTGCTCCAGATAGTTTTATAATATCAAACCTTTTGGAGAAAATCAAGATGTTTTATAAAACATTAAAACTAATTTTAAATGCCAAACATAAAATCAAGCATATAATCGAGTTATAACCCGACCATATTGCAATTTTATATAATCTAATCGGAATATAAGCCGATTACATTGCTCGTCTATTTATACAATAAAATTGCTAATATATTAGCAATATCTTTGCATTTTGGCATAAAAGTGATAATATATTATCAATATGAAAAAAATATTTGATATAAGTGATTTTGTAAATGTTAGAACTCCTGAAGCGGTAACAAGCGATCTTGTTTCACGCATCAAAAAAAGACGAAAAGAAGCTAAGGTTTCTCAAAAAAAGCTAGCTACAATATCTGGTGTCAGCTATGGCTCGATTAGAAGATTTGAATCTACTGGTGAAATTTCTCTAACATCGCTACTTAAAATTGCAAATGCTCTTGGATTTGGATATTTAGAAGATTTTGATAAACTCTTTGAAAGGCAATACATAACTAGCTTAAAAGATTATATTCCAAAATAAATTTAAGCTTTCAATTAAAATCCACAATGATTATGATAAAAGAAGTCCAAAAACTTAATGTAAAATATAACGAGAAATTAGTTGGCTATTTAATGGTGCTAGATAATCTCGACATTGCTTTTCAATATGACGATGATTGGATTCAAAACGGATTTTCAATATCCCCTCTTTCTTTACCTCTATCAAGGAAAATATATATAAATCCTAAGAAAAATTTCAATGGCTTGTATGGTGCTTTTTGGGATTCTTTACCAGATGGTTGGGGTGCCCTTTTGCAAAATAGGTTTTTAGCAAGCATAGGCATAAACCCCAATAAAATATCACCACTTACAAAACTTTCTATTAGAAGTAGCAATGGGCTTGGAGCTCTTTCATATGAGCCTATACAACTAGTTAGCGATGATTACACTGACTATACACTAGATGATATCGCAAAAAATATTTCTTTAATTTTAGCTGACATTCCAAATGCTGATTTAGATAAGTTATATAAACTTGCTGGCTCTAGCGGTGGAGCTAGACCAAAGGTGCATATTAAACACGAAAACGAATCATGGATAGTAAAATTTCCTTCTTCTTATGATACAAAAAATATTTCAAAAAATGAATATCATACAAATTTGCTTGCTAAAAAATGCGATATCGAAGTCAATGAATTTAAGCTTTTTGAATCTAAAATATGCGATGGATATTTTGGAGCTAAACGTTTTGATAGGATTAACGGAAAACCTGTACACATGATTTCATTGTCAGCTATTTTAGAAACTAGCCATCAAACACCAAATTTAGACTACTTACATTTGCTTCAAGTTATAAATCAAATATGCATTGATAAAAACGATTTGATAAAAGCTTTTAAATTAATGTGTTTTAATGTTTTATATGGGAATCGTGATGACCATGGCAAAAACTTTGCATTCTTATACGATGAAAACTTAAAAGGATACAAATTATCTCCAGCTTTCGATTTAACCCAAACTTTATACAAAACAGAACATGAAATGACTGTAGCAGGCAAAAGAAGGCCTAAGGAAAAAGATATATTAGAAGTTGCAAAATTAGCAAAACTTCCAATGACACAATATAAAAATATTTTAAGGAATATTAAAGAAATTTTAGAAAATGAAGAAAACTAAAAAACATTATTAATCTCACTGTTTTGCTTATTGCTATTATTAATTGACTACACACCAAAAACTAAACCCGTGCAAAAATTTAGAAAATGAAGAAAGCTAAAAAAATATTATTAATCTCTCTATTTTGCTTATTGCTATTATTAATTGGCTGCACACCAAAAACTAAACCCGTGCAAAAATATGGAGTATTTCTTGGCATAAATGGTAATGAAGAATCAAAGCTAGAGCCATATCAAATTGTAGTAATTGAGCCATCAGAATTTACTACAAAACAAATAACAAAATTAAAAACTAGCGGGAAAACTGTATATGGATATTTAAACATTGGAGCTTTGGAGGAATATCGTCCCTACTACGATGATTTTAAAGATTTAGCTCTTGGCACTTATGAAGATTGGCCCGATGAAAAATGGATAAATGTTGCATCTAGCACTTGGCAAAACTTCATTATAAATGACCTTGCAAAAGCATATGTTGATATGGGCTTTAATGGATTTTTCCTTGATAATGCTGATGTTTATTATAACTTTCCCACCCAAGACATATTTGATGGACTTAAAAACATTCTAGTAGGCTTAAAAGAATATAATATAACCCTTATCATCAATGGTGGTGATACCTTTGTTTCAAAGTGTATAGAAAAAGATATTGCTACTTCTTTATTTGATGGAGTCAATCAAGAAACCGTCTTTACCAGCATAAACTTTGAAAATGATACTTATGGCATTCAAGATGATGCAGAAACCACATATTTTAAAAACTATCTTTCTAAAGTAAAAAAACATGGACTTAAAGTATTTCTACTAGAGTATGGAGCAAACGCTAGTCTTTCAAAAACAATTGATGTCTATTGTGCCGAAAATGGCTTTACTTGGTATAATGCTAAAAGCCTTGAACTTAAATAACATTGTGTTAATATAAAAGAGCACATATGATGGGTAAATAGGATTTTACGAATATGAACATTTGAATATATTTTTATTGTGTCTGTCTCAAAAATTTTAATGTTTTTTGCAATATTTTTATATAACGCCAGATCTTTTTGTGCTAGAAAAGCCCATAAACTTTTTTTTATAAAAAATTTCCATCTAGTTAAAATGCCTTTACTGTGATATACTTTTATTATGTAAGATATTCTTTTAGAATATCCCAAAAAAATACATTATATAGGAGGAATGAAATTATGAAAGCAAAAAAGCGTATCACATTAATAATAGCCATGCTGCTGGTGTTCATTATTGCATTAACAGTTATGGGCTGTAAAAAACCTAGTGGTGGCGACCCGCAAAATCAAGTAACAGGCAAAGACGTTTCTGCTTTGAAAGCTCAACTTTTGTCTTTCTCTGGCTATTCTGAAGACATAACCGCTGAAGGTGCGAAATTTGATCTCAAAGATCAAGCTATAAGTCTATCTTCAATTAACAATTTTTGCAATATAATTGCCGAGTCTCAGCTTTCCCAAGAAAAAATTAATAATCTTGCGACAATAGGCTTTCCGTTTATAAGTAATGCGGACTTTTCCGAAATAGAAGATCTCTTTACAGAAGATGATGTTGCCATTATATTTAATGCATTTTTCAAGGCACAAGTGGAAACTTATTCTAATCCATCTCTTTTTAACGATGCAAAAAACGCTGCAAATACATATGTCAACTCATTTCCAGCTGAAAAGAAAGAAAGCTATGCAAACTATGTTAAGTTTTATATTTTGAACAAAAAACTTGAAGAAAATCAAAAAATAAATTATGTGCAAGCAGACATTGATGGGGCCATTGCACTTGTACAAGCGGCTGGCTTAACAGGAACAACAACTAAAACAGATCCACTAGAAGACCAATATGGGAGTCTTATGCAAGCTGTGGAAGATGCTATGAATACTGAAGAAAATACAATTAGAGCAAAAGAAGATCCAGTTAGAACTGCAGCTTATAATAAGATTCAAGCACATAATAAATTTGGATCATTTAAAGATTGGAAAAATGAACTATATTTCGATAAACAAACAGTAGACTCTACGACTTTGACGTGGCTAAATGATTGGTTAAAAGCTATTAAAAAGATTGCTCCCGATACTCAAATTACAATTCCTACAGCAGTCGCTGGCTTAACAGATGAATGGAAAGACTCAGTTGAAAAAGAGCTTAACAAAATACTTTGGGACCTTGGAATAATTAATAGAGATTATTACTATTATGCAAAGGTAGCTTATCAAGCAGAAAAAATGGATTTAACTTCTGATGAAATTGGTATATTTACACCATCGATTCAAGAAAAACTACAACAAATGCCTGATTTTTCAAAAGTTCTCTATAAAGTTTCTAAACTATACAGCAATGAAAGGTTATGGGAAATCACCATAGGAGGGAAATTTGAAACATTAAGTGCAACAGAGGCTAACTCAATGCTCGAAAGCATAAAAGAAAACCTTCAGTATTTTAAAACATTTGCGAATAATAATGAAGCAAAATTGAAAGCCCTTAGAAATGAATTGAATAATTTGCTCAAAAACCATACAGGTGTAGATCACATAATGTCTTTCTATATTTCACAATATGTATCAGAGGGTATAGATATTTTAATCAATTTTATCCCTTCCGCTACAACATTTTTTATAGACACTTTAGAGCCAGTCACTCCTGCAATCATTAATGGTATATTTGATTCACTCGATGCAAAAGATGTAGAAGTGCAAATGAATGCAGGAATCTATTATGCTAAAATGATAAATGCTCTCCTAGAAAAATATCCAGAAGCAAATGGTTTAGCTCAAGCTATTAAAGAACTTCTATTTGACAAAACAACGGGATTTTTGCACGCAAACGTTGCTTATAAACTTAACACCATAATTACAAAAAACCCTATGCCGGAGACTATAACCGAAAAAATGAAAACAAACTTTGCATTGTATACAAACTTATATCAAAAAGCATGTGCTTTAAAAACAGATGTTCATCCTGAAGTAGTTACAGCTATAAAAACCTTGCTAGGCGAAGACTTTAAGGCAAATATAACAAATTACAGTGACAAAACTCAAGTTGAAGCTTTCAGAGAAGCAGTAAATACAGAGATTTCAAAATTAGCTAATGATGAAACAGCAGGTACAAAAAAGACAGCTCTTCTCGTTATTACATCGGGGTTAGAGCATAATCAATATGCTATGTTCAAATTCAAACCTCAAGGAAGCGAAGAAACTGCTTTTGAAACTTTAGCTAAATGTAAGCCTGTAACCAGTGCAGAAGATGAAAACTACCCTGCTTTAGCAAAAGCAATGACCGATATTTTAAATAACCTTATTGAAAATGGAGCGATAGAAGAATATACAACTCAAATAGGTAAACCAGGTGGTCCTACTGTAGAAGATGTTTTTGCAAGCATAACTGCTACAAAAGAAGTAGGCGAAGAAGGTGGTGGTGGCGAAGAAGACATACCTGCTCACTTTAAAAATGCAACACTAATTACCGACACACAAAATGTTACATTCACCTTCAAAGAAGGTGCAGATAATACACAATGGATTAAATTTGTTGCAACAAAAACAGGGAAAACAGAGTTTGCAATTGAAGGTGGACATTTAGCAGATGTCTGTTCACCAAAGGGATATGGTGTCGATGATGATTATTGGCCTCAAAGCTTGTCCCACTATGCTGGAATGACTTATTACATAAAATGCTTCACAATAAGTGATGGAAATATTTCTATTGAAGTAACTACCCCTATCGCTTATCCAGATGTAGCTTAAAGCAACGATAACTAGCTTATCAAAGAGGATGTACTTTTGTGCATCCTCTTTTGTTTATTTTTTCTTTAATTGTATGTTAAGCCTATAAAATCATATAATATAAGCATCATATTGTTAATAAATCGAGATGAAAATGAATATTATTTTACAAGCAGAACACCTTTTTAAGTCATACAATGGTAATTCCATTATAAAAAACATTTCTCTATCAGTTTCAAAAGGAGACTTTCTTTCAATTCTTGGCAATTCTGGAGCAGGCAAAAGCACCCTACTATATCTTCTTGCGGGAATTGAAAAACCAGATAGTGGCAAAGTCTACTTCAATGGTAAAGACCTTTTTAGTTTGAATGATTCTCAATTATCTGAAATTAGATCAAAAAAAACGAGTTTCGTTTTTCAGTTTGATAACCTCTTTCAAGATTTATCCATTTTAGAAAACGTTATGCTCCCTGGCATAATTGCGGGTGTTAAACACTCAGAAACTACAAATAAAGCAAACACTATCCTAGAATATATGAATATTATAGGAATAAAAAACAATAAACCTAGCGAAATTTCAGGTGGCGAACAACAAAGAGTAGCACTTGCTAGAGCTATGATTACTAACCCAGAAATTATCTTTTTAGATGAGCCAACAGGTAGTCTAAACTCTGAAGCTGGAACTATGGTAATGGATATTTTAAAAAAATTAAATGAAGAACATAATGTAACAATTATTCAAGTCACTCATAACATTGCAAATACTCAATATGGGAATAGAATCATAAGACTAAAAGATGGTGAAATATTTGAAAAGTTACCTTGATAAAACAACTAATATTACAAAAAACAGCATTTAAAAACTTTACAAAATATGACCACCTAATCTTCAAAAGATAGTTAAATTTTAGAACATTAAACTGATAAAACAAGCTTATAAATAGTAGTAAAGCTTTTTTAAAATATGGTTAAATTAATATTAAAAGGTTCATTTTCACGACCAGTAGGAGCAGTTGCAACTGTTCTTATTGTAGCTTTAATGGTTATTTTGCTGTATTCAGCTTTTAACTTTCAGGGACTTTCTTATGACTATTTTTTAGGAGAAAAAGATTGTGAAGCTGGCTCTAGTGACATCATTGTTTCTAAAAGTGGAATTGGTGCAAGTTTAATACCTATCGGGGCAATAAAAAATAGAACTGATATTGACTATGCAATAGGCTCCCTTGCTTTGTATTGTATGTACAATGGAAGAAATGGTGAAGAAGCAATATATTTAAGAGCCTTTGAAAAAAATGAAATAGATATTTTACATAATATATACCCCTTATATCCAAAGTCTAAAGAGCCATCAAAAATCTTAATGGATAGTGTAATAATTTCCAAAGCTTTTGCAGATTCAAAAGGTCTAACTGTTGGAGATAAAATTGAACTCTCAATTCTTGGAAAAACTGCCCCATTCTATGTAGAAATAATTGCTGAAAATAATGGGTATTTTTACAACAACCCTAATGTAATTGTTGGAGTTAATGACTATGTTTCCACATTAATGAATTGGCCTATAGGGAAAATTTACAATAAAATTTACATATCTGTTAATAATAAACATAATGTACAAGCGATAATTGATTCTATTTCTCAAGATCCCACTTACCTCAAAACTGAAGTAAAACTATCTTTTGACGAAACGGAAAGAAAAGAAAAAATTTCCATGTATACAATGCTATTTAATTTTGCAGTGGCAGCAATAATTGCTCTTGCCCTGCTGATGGTTTATAAACTATATCAACTAATGTTTTATAAAAAAATTGAAAATACAATAAAACTAAAAGTAATAGGCTTATCTATTAAAAAAATTATTTTAATATATGCATTAGAATCGCTAATTTTAACTTTCTTAGGAAGCCTTGTAGGTGTGCTTACAGCTGTTCCACTTTTAAAAATTATTGTTAATAAAACTGTCCCAAATATGACAATTTCAACCTTTTCTTTATTGAATGCATTTATTGCCTTTATCTTGGGTATTATTATCCCACTAGTAATAAGCCTTTTTCCAATAATTAATTCCACAAAAAGAAGCATTAGAGAAAATATGAGTTTTTCTAAATCTCCTAGAAAAGGCTCCCGTTTAATAGTCTCTTTAATATTAGTTTTTGCAAGTATTGTTTTAATAATATTAGAAAAAACCATCATCCCGATAAAAGGTGTGTTAGGATTGACAAATGCCATTATTGTTCCAATAACTTTTATGATTATTATGCCAACAATATCTTTTTTCTTAGGTCAACTACTACGAAAAAGCAAAAATAGAAATGTTTTTTTGTCTTCTATATATATTGGAAAAAATGAAAGTCTAAATATTTCAACTCAATTATTAATCACTTCCATTATTTTAGCCATATTTTTTGCAAACATCTTAGGTCTCATTTTTACTCATACAAATAACTACCTAAAATATGCTGAGGACAAACTACTAATTGTTAACTCTGGCTCTTTATCTAAAAATGATTTATTATCTTTAAAAGATTTGCCAGGTATAACTGAAGTTATCCCTACTTTGGAAATTCAAGGACAATCCACATTTAAAAATGAGAAAAAATCCGTATATACTGTAGGAATTAATGGGCAAGATTTATCATCATTTTTTGACATTGCACCTTCAGCGAATATAGAAGAATTGGAAACAAAACTATCAGAATCTGCAAACTATATAGTGATTTCCAATACATATAGACATACGCAAAACCTTTCAGTGGGAGATACTTTTAGCTTAGAATATAAAAACATTAAAAAAGATTATGAAATCATTGGATTTATTTCAACAAACTATAAAAATGGAAATATAGCTTTTGTAAATAGAATTATCTTATCTGATGATTTTTCTTTAGATAATCAAAATTTAATCTATCTAACTTCATCTTCATTAACAGAGTCTAAATTGTCTGTTTCCAACCTTTTATCAGGGCATAATATTCAAGTTGTGAAATTAAACTCAGTTGTCGAACCTTTAGTAAAAGCAAATTCATCACTACTTAATTTCCTAAGGGCTTTTGGATTTTTTATATTGTTTATGGTTTTTTCAGGTGTTATTATTAACACACTTATGTCTAGAGTACAAAGAAAGACTGATACCATAAAAATTTTACTTCTTGGAGTTTCCAAAAAACAGTTTTTATTGAATTCTTTCTTAGAAGGAATCTTTGCTAGTATACCTGCGATGTTTCTTGGTTTTTTAGGAGGATTTCTAATGTTTTCAAGTGCTCTTAATGCAACTATATTTTTCGGCTTTTATAAGTCGTTGTCATTTCAAGTTATGAAATCTATTTTTCTATCTTTTTTCTTCTTCTTAATCTATTCCTTAATTTCGCCAATATACTTTTTACTAAACAAGCCCAAAAGCATTCCATCAATATTGAAGTCCACATAGCAATTAATTTATATCAAATTTTAGTTTTATTAATGTTATGCACTTACCTTATGAATTTATTAGCGGTAATTTGCCGAAAGTTGCACTTACTCTGAGAATTAACCATATATATAATAATTAATAAATCAATTGACAAATATATCTCTATAGAGTATTATCATTAAGCAAGCAAAAAGCTTGTAAATCCTTGCTCTTAAGAGAGCCAATAGACCAAAAGGAGGTAATGTCTATGCAAAAATATCAAATGCTATACATCATTGATAAAGACGTTGCTGATGAGGCTAAAGATGAACTCGTTGAAAAATTTAATGAGTTAATAGCATCTTTAGGCGGTACAGTTAGTACTGTAGACAAGTGGGGAATTCGTAAATATGCATACCCTATTAAATTCAAAGATGAAGGCTACTATGTACTTGTGCTATTTGAAGCACCACCTGCCGCAATTAAAGAACTCGACAGACAAATGCGTATCAATGTAAATATTGTAAGACAATTAATCACAAAGAAATAATTGTCATTAAAAAAAAGTATAAGAGGTAAATTATGAATAAAGTTATTTTAATAGGAAATCTAACGGCAGATCCAGAATTTTCTATCACACCTACAAACAGTGTTCCTGTATGCAGGTTTACACTTGCTGTACCAAGAAGATTTACGCAAGCTGAAGGTCAAAATGTTGACTTTATCCAAATTGTAACGTGGAGAAAAACTGCTGAACTTTGCAGAGATTATCTTGCAAAAGGAAGAAAAGCAGCAATATCAGGATCGCTACAAATAAGAAGTTGGTTGAACAATGAAGGTGCAAGAGTTTATGCATCTGAAGTTATTGCAGATGAAGTTGAATTTTTAACACCAAAAGGACAAGCATCATCAGATTTAGAAGAGCTACCAGAGGTTAAAAAAGCAGCTATTGAAGAAGATTCATCCAATATGGATTTGCCATTTTAATTTAGGTAAATCTAGAAGTTAATTAGTTTATTAAGGAGAGATATTATGTCAGAAGATAAAAAACAATTCAGACCAAGACCAGTTGGTCCAAGACGTCCAAGAAGAAGAGTTTGTAATTTCTGTGCAAATCATATAGATGAAATTGATTACATTGAACTAGCAAAAGAAATCAATAAATCTAGTGAAAGAGTTGGCAGAGATGGAGAAAAGCGTATGCGTTATATTACCGAAAGAGGAAGAATTCTTCCAAGAAGAATGAGTGGAGTATGTGTTAAACATCAACGTTCTTTAGCTATAGCTATTAAAAGAGCTCGTAATATGGCACTTCTACCTTTCCAAGGCGAATAAGCACGTAAACAAACCATATTTAAACAAAAACTGTTAAAATGAGCTGACCCCAAAAAGTTGGAGCAAGAAAATCTAACTTAAGAAGGTCAGTTTTTATATTCTTACATCATTTTAATACTTTAGTAACTAACTTCATATTGAATTCTATTGTGGATTTTTTATTTTAGCTTAGATTAGTAGGTCAGTTTTTATATCCGTACATTGCTTTACTTTAATACTTTAACAATTCTTTTTCATCAACTTCATATTGAATATACCTATTGTGGATTTTTTGTTTTGGCTTTAGATTAAATAGAGTTAATAAAAATTCATTTGCTTCCTTCAAAATGAGACGACGCTTTTGAGCCCAATCATAGCCTAACTTAGAAAAAATATTTTTCATTGTAATTCCTACAACTTTCCAACAAGTAACTTTGTGCTCAACCAATTTAGATATAAATTCTTTGCTTGTATCATATGCAAAGGAGTCTGAGTCATAAACTGAAATATACACACTTGGAAATTTTTTATTTACAAAAGCGGTAAGATCTAATAGCTTAAACATTTCTTCATTTATCCCCATAATGCTCTCTTCATTATCTTCAGAGTCAAGTGCAGTTATAAGTTTTGGTGCAATTTTTTTCATAATTGATTTTCCATGTATAGTGGCAGCTTTTAGTGCAACTCTGGTTAAATCATAAACACCCCTTAACAAAACTAATCCCTTGATATTAACATTAGACATCACACAATCCAATTTTTTTGCATATTCCCTATCAGCATTTAATATAGCAAGTTGTGTTGCCAAAAATGCCCCTGCTCCATCCCCACCTATTGCTATGTTATTCAAATCAAGTGAATATTTTATGGCATTTTCCTCTACCCACTTCAATGCAAGAGCACAGTTTTGAATTTGATTTGGATATGGATAATTTATAGAAGTTCCATAATTTACATTAATAACGCTATAGTCATTTGAAGCTAAATGCTTTAACATCCATTCTCTTTTAGACTTATCGCCACTAATAAAACCACCGCCATGAAAATATATGAAAATTGGTCTAATTTTAGGTACTCTTTTTTCAAATAAATCCAATGTTAAATTAGGATCTAGACAATATTTGAGATTTTTAGTTACACGAAGACCCCTAACATATGGCACTTTATATATAGACTCTAATGCCATGTGAGGTTCTTTGTAAATTTTATATATCCCTAGCCTTTTTTTTATATTCAATATAGCACCTATATCCTAAAATCCTTCATTTAAAAAGCCTTTTGCCTTGATTAAAATTATACTATTTAGCATATTGCTAGTCAATTGAGCAATATTTTCTATTGTGCTTACATATAAAAACTTTTTTTTAGCCTCTAAACGTGCAGTTACTTCTGAAATTAACATTTTATTTGATAATATTTATAGAAATTCACTATATTGCACTTCTATTTTTTAATGTAGACAATAGGCTCTAAATTAGATAAAATATTTATGTACATGCTAGATAAAAATTAAGAAAGTTTGTGGAGTAAAATATGAAAAAAACTATATCAAGAACCATTGCAGCAATATTAATTTGTGCAGGAATTGCAGTATTAATTTCTACACTTTTAGCAAATTTTGTTTTGAAAAAATCTGTAAGTGCTGAGGAAGCTGAATTCAATTTAAAATTAGCCGCACTTAGACCCGACGACAATACTTATGTTGACTATGCTAACGATGTCAAGTTTGATTTATCGAAAGATCCTGAGCTTGTTGAGCAAGGTCTATTTTGGATAACTTTTGATGAAAACGGGAAAATTGTAAAGACTAAAGCTGACACAGAACAAGCTAGAGGCGTCGTAGATCCAAATAAACCCACTTTAATACTTATTCATGGAATGCAAGCAGGTCACGGGCAAATATATAGAGAAGACTACTACATTAAACACTATTATTTAGACTGGAATGATTTTGGTGTTGACACTTCAATTAATACAAATTTACCTGCGTATTTTAATATGTCATATGTATGGATGAATCAGGGCTGGAATATTGGATATTATCACTGTGAAAAATTCATGGCTGTTCCAGAATATTGGTCTTTAGAACAAAAAATGTGGACTTGGGTAGAATCAAAAACCGATGAAGATGGAAATCCTAACATGGGCTATGAAACAAGCTATATTAATTTAGAAGGTAAAGAAGTAAAAAGCCCTATTAAATATGGTATTTCTGAACATTTTGTAGCTGAATATATTAGAGCGATGAATATGTTACCAGAGAGTATGGGAGAAAAAGAAATAAGAATAGCGGCTCACTCAATGGGTGGACAAGTTGCAGCACCTGCTCTATTTTTACTTTATGAGTTAGCAAGAGATGAAATTGGACAAATTCCCAAAAGATGCCTGCCAGATAGATATGCTCTAATGGACACTTTCTTTTCCGCTTATGCTAAAAATAACAACACGGGCGAGTGGCTTAATCTACTTTCTGATAACACAATTGCACCATTTAATATTGGTTGGACTGGCAAACCATTTATCGGAAATTCAACAGGACATACTATTGCCTTTATTCTAGAATATTTAGATAAAGCTGGAATGGCACTAGAATATTATACAGAACCTGCAAGCTTTTTATACGGAGCATTACCAAACGATGTTTTAGATGCAATACATAAACATTGTTCAGTTGTTATCATAGAACCAGACTGGGCGGATGCTCAACCTGGATATACAAGACTTACTGATGGACATAATGGAGTACGTGAATGGTATATGTGTTCTTTAACAACAACTCCTCCTACAGTTTTAGATGATGGTAGCACGGTACCTAATGCTAGTATGAGCTGTGAGGATATACGAGGAAATCATGGAAGATTCTTTTATCAAATTGAAGGAACTAAAGATACTATAACTACAAATGATGTGTTTGAACTTCGCGATAAGCACTATGCACAACTAGCATTAGAAGCTGAAGCCAATAGTGAAACTGAATAAACAATTTATTTTAGTTTACACGAATAAAATATAAAAACAGCGTAATTTTTAAAGTTTACTTTTAAATCGCACGCAAAAAACGAAAATTATTACAAAGCTCGCAATATCAGTACACTAAATTACACTACAATTTACATAGGCTGTAAGGGATTTTATAAATTAAAAACTATAACAATTTATGCCTTTTAGAAACTAAAACACATCATAAAATTTGCATAGACTATAGACTCCTTAGAAGAGATTTGTATATTGAATACTAAGATAATTTATACCTTAAGTAACAGCAACATATTAGAAAATTTACATATACTATAGACTAACCAAAAGAGGTTTATACATTGAATACTAGAATAATTTATGCCTTAGGTGGCGGTGATTTAAGAAATAAAAGTACATTAGAAATAGATAAAGTAATTGCTAAAAGAGCAAAGGAACGCGCAGGCGACAAAAGAGCTATGGGTGTTTTTTTCGGCACCGCTTCTCACGATAGTCTTCCTTATTTTAATTCTTTCAGAAAAATATATACATCAGTTTTTGATATAAAGGCAGAAATTGCACTACTTACAAAAAAAGACATTCCACTAGAAAACATTCAAAACAAACTAGATAAGGCAGATTTTATATACATTGGTGGTGGCGACACTATGTTTATGCTTGATGTATGGCAAAAAACTGGCATTGATAAAATGATAATAGATGCATATATGAAAGGTGTTATGATTGTTGGTCTATCTGCTGGTGCAATATGTCACTTTGAAAATATGTACACAGATAGTGAAATGTTAAATGGTAATAGTGACACCTATTCTATTCATCAAGGTCTTTCCATTTTAAAAGGCACCATGTCCCCACATTATAACTATCGAAAAGAATTTGACCATATTGCCAAAAATTTAGAATTAGCATATGCAGTTGAAGATGACTGTGCCCTGCTATTTGAAAATGAATCCCTAATAAATGTCTATTCTGCAGGAGGCAAAGCCTTTAAGTTTTCAAATGGTATCAAAGAAGAAATTAAATTTTAAAATATGCTAACAACGATCATATTTATAACTTTAAAAATTGCATTCTAGTGCGTATTTGTTGTTTTTCAATGTTTTTCTAATGCGTATTTGTTGTTTTTCAATGTTTTTCTAATGCGTATTTGTTGTTTTTCAGTGTTTTTCTAGTGCGTATTTGTTGTATAGCTTCGTTCTTACAAGATTTTAATAACTGTTCTTAACACCCCAAAATATAGAGACAGTTTAAATCTATGATTAAAATAACCTATACCTTTACTGTTTTTAATACTTTATCTTTTGTATCGGCAAAAATAGTTAAAATAAAAAAATTCTTACATTCTTGCCGATATGGAATGAAAACAAAGACTATCTTCTTGACACTTGCTTATTTGCACAAAATGAATTTAAAAAGCACTTAGATTATTTTCAAATTCCATATGATGAATACTAAAACTCATTAATTTACTATCTAAACTTTCTCATAATCATTGAATTTTTAATTATATTGAGCTATAATAGTTAGTGTGAAAGATAAAATTGAACAAATGCCCATACTTTTTTCTAAAGCGGATATAATTTCGTATTTTTCTAATGAATTTCAATATCGGAATTGGCTATATTCTCGCTTAAAAAACAATCGAATACAAAAAATCAGAAATGATCTTTATGCCCTAGTTGATATATCTACAGGGTTTCCCTATGCAAACAAATTTCAAATAGCAAGTCAAATTACAAAAACATCTTTCGTCGCTTATCACAGTGCTTTAGAATATTATGGTCTTGCTAATCAAGCAACTCTTGATTGTATTGTCGGGACTACTACAAAATTTCGTGAATTCAATTTTCAAGATATAGAATTTTCTTGCCTCTTGTTTAAAGATAGCTTTGATGTACTCAACAAATATACTGAAGATATAAAAGTAACTAGCCTTGAAAAAACTGTAATTGACTGCATTGATAATATAAATCTTGGTGGAGGCATAGATGAAATTTTAAATGCACTTTCCTTTATTCTCTACTTAAACGAAAACAAGTTGATAGTGGCTTTAGAGCATTATGATAAAATAGTTTTATATCAAAAAGTCGGATTTATTCTTGAGCACTTTAATGATAGGCTAAAATTATCTGAAGACTTTTTTAATTTTTGCAAAAGCAAACTAACTAACCAAATAAAATATTTCTTAACCGATGATTTCTACAAAAACTCATTCAATGCAAAATGGCAATTAGTCGCACCGACCAATTTGTTGTCGCGAATTTATGGAGGACTTTAATATGTTTTTCAACTCACAACATCTTTCTAAAATTTCAAAAGAAACAAACTTTATTCAAAACAATTTAGAAAAAGTCCTTAGGCTTAGTGAAATTTTAAAATTTTTAAATACATCAGATGCATTCAAAGATAAATTGGTGCTTAAGGGCGGTACCGCGATAAACTTAACCATTTCCTTATCAAGACTTTCAGTAGACATTGACTTAGATCTTGTTAGTGCTACAACCAAAGAAGACATGACAGCAATAAGGGAGGAGTTACATGATAAACTTTTGCAATATATGTGGTCTGAAGAATATTCTTTACTAGAACAACCACGAATGCACCACGCTCTCACATCATATAAATTCAATTACATTAATCAGGCTGGAAATCGCGATAACATTATGATTGAAATAAACTATATGAATAGAGTCCATATCTTGCCACTTGAGTACAAAGACATTCAAATACCATTTCTGGAGTCAAATAAAATTTTAACACTTAACGCTATTGAATTATATGCTAGCAAAATTAATGCATTGATATCACGTGCTACGCCTAGAGATTTGTATGATGTTTACAAAATGATAGAAAACAAACTAATTGCAAATAACAACATGTTAAAAAAATGCACAATATTTTATAACGCGATTGGTGGAGAACAAAACCTAGATAACATCACTTTTGATAATATTAAAAAAATAAATTACAATCGAATAAAAAGAGAGTTAAAACCAGTAATTGCTAAAACAGACAAATTTGATTACATTGAAGCTACAAACAAAATCATATTCTATCTAGAAAACTTGTTAAATTTAACAAAAAAAGAAATCGCTTTTCTAGAAAACTTTCGTAATAAAAAATATATGCCTGAACTGTTATTTGATGATATAGACATTGTCAATAGAATAAAAAATCATCCAATGGCAATATGGCGAACTCAAAAAGACAAAAAATAAAACAATCAGTATTACTATCTAAACTTTCTCAAAATCATTAATTTTTTAATCATATTGAGCTAAAACAGTTAGTAAATACTTAAAAAATCAGCCACTTTGATGTGACTGATTTTCGTTTAATAGAATAAATTGAAATCTTTGTTTTATTTCTTTGTTGTTTTTGTTGGTGTTTTAGCTGACTCTGATACTTCAGCCATTGAGGCTACCAAGCCTGCTAAGTTTTGTATTTCACTTGGAATAATAATTTTTGTAGCTTGGCCATTTGCAACATCTCTAAGAGCTTCATATGCTTGCAATGTTAAATACTCTTTACTTGGAGCTGCTTCAGTAATTAGCTTAATTGCCTGGGCTCTTCCTTCAGCCTCTGCTATTAAAGCTTGCTTTTCAGCTTCTGCAGCTAATACTCTTGCCTCCTTTTCTGCCTCTGCTCTTAACACTTGGGATTCCCTTGCACCTTCAGCAACTAAAATATTAGCTCTTTTTTCTCCCTCCGCTCTTAAGATAGCTTCCCTTCTTTCTCTTTCAGCTCTCATTTGTTTTTCCATAGCTTCTTGAATATCTTTTGGTGGCAAAATATTTTTAAGCTCAACCCTATTAACCTTAATTCCCCATGGATCTGTTGCTTCATCTAATATTGTTCTCATTTGGCCATTAACAGAATCTCTAGAAGTTAAAGTCTCATCAAGCTCCATATCACCAACAATATTTCTAAGTGTTGTAGCTGTCAAATTTTCTATGGCAGAAACAGGGTTTTCAACACCATATGCATAAAGTTTTGGATCAACTATTTGATAATATACAACCGTATCTATTTGCATTGTTACGTTATCTTTTGTTATAACTGACTGAGGTGCAAAGTCTGCAACCTTTTCTTTTAGAGAAATTTTTGCAGAGACTCTTTCTATAAACGGAATTAGTAAATGAACTCCCGTATGTATTGTCCTATGGTACTTACCTAACCTTTCTATAACCATTGCATCTGACTGTCTAACTATTTTTAGTCCAGAAGCTATAATAACTATTGCAAGTATACCTAAAACTAAAAACACTATTCCTGCGATTGCTCCACCTGTTAAAGCTAACATTGATGTCATCATAAATTTCCCTCCAAAATTAATATGTTATTTTAATACAATATTTTCTTCTTTTTTTACTACTACTTTTGAGCCACTAAAATCTATTACCTTAACATGATCGCCTATGACATACTCTTTATTTGGCTCAAAAATTTCCCAATCAATATCATTAATTTTAATCATAGCTCTTTTGCCATCATCAATAACTTGTATTACTTCATAAATCTTCCCGATATATCTATCTAGATTTGTATTATGTGAACCTTTTTTCTTCTTATTTTTCTCAAAAAGTTTCAAAGATATTTTTCTAAGTGAAAGTAGCAATCCTAATGAAACAACCACAAAAACTATAGCTTGAGCCCACCATGGAATTTTATCAGATATGCTCATTAACATTGCTACAAAAGCTCCAATAGAAAACCATATTGATGCAAAGCCTACAGTTGTCGCTTCAATAATCAATGTCACTACCACAACACTCAACCAAACCCAAAACCATGGAGACATATGCTCACCTCTTTTCCTTGATACTTTAATTATATCATTACTGCTTTAAAAGTTTATATCATTATTAAGACATTTTAAAATAACTTTTTATTTTATCAAGTTTTCTAAAACCTTATTTATTTGTCCTATTATAGATACAATTTGTATGTTAATTTTATATTTCACGAAAAATATTGAAAAACTGAAATGTTTTTGTTTGATAAAAATGTAGTTTAGTGTATAATTCAAATAGGAGTTAAACAAAACACTTTAACTCACTTAAAAAATCAATTAATGTTACTAACTATTACAGTTAAATTTAAACAACATTATTTAAAGCCCTCAAATGAATTCATATAAAAGACGATATGATGAAAAATGGAATTTTAAAGAAGGTTCAATGAATGAATTGAATCATCAAATTCATCCTTATCCTGCAATGCTAATGCCACTAATAGTAAGAAATCTTTTGAAAAAATACGGCAAAGGAAACAATACTGTTTTATTAGATCCATATGTAGGAGCAGGAACGACCCTAGTTGAAGCTCAATTTTATGGTGCCAAGCAAGCGATAGGCACAGACTTAAATCCCCTAGCAATTTTAATTAGCAAAGCTAAAACCATAAAATACGATTTTGATACATTAAAAAAGCAAATTCAACATTTTAGCGAATATAAAAAACAAATTGATTATAACATTGATATACATAGTAATGAAATTCACAATTTTAGCATTAGAGACTCATGGTTTAAAGAAAAAAATGTAATTGAACTTGCTTTTATTCAAAGATATATTGATAACATAGCTGATGAAAAAGTTAAGCTATTTTTCAAAGTAGCTTTTTCTGTTGTTGTAAGGAGTGTTTCATTAACAAGAAATGGGGAATTTAAATTATATCGTATACAAAAAAATAAAATTCCAGAATTTAATCCTAATGCAATACAAGAATTTTTGGAAATACTCGATAAAAATTACCAATTGATATATGACTACAGCAAAAAAACAAGCTATGATACTCAAATTGAAATATATGAGATGAACTCAAAAAAACTAAAGTCAATTGAAAAATTTCAAAACATAGCTGATATTGTAATTACATCTCCCCCATATGGTGATAGCCATACCACGGTAGCATATGGGCAATTTTCTAGACTAGCAAATGAATGGCTTAAATTTGAAGAAGCTAATAAAGTAGATACTAATTTAATGGGTGGAAGAAATAAGGTTGATTTAGATACCAAATTTAATATTAAAGAATTAGATGACACAATAGAAAAAATTAAAGAGTTCGATAAAACACAAAAGAATAGTAGACACCCTGCTGTTATTTCCTATTATGTTGATTATATTGAAACAATGGAAAGTGTAGCTACAACAGTTAAAAAAGGCGGAATAGTAGTTTATGTTGTAGGTAATAGAAGAGTAAGAAATTATGAATTGCCTACTGATATAGTAACTTCAAAAACCTTTGAGCGTCTTGGCTTTACCCATAAAGAAACTATTGTAAGAGATATCCTAAACAAGCGTATGCCTTCAAAAGCATCGCCATCTAACAAAGAAAGAGAACAAATCTCTACTATGACCAAAGAATATATCGTCATAATGGAGAAACGATAAAATATGAGCAAAAAAGAAGAAGTAATCAAAGCATTCTATAAAATTACAAAAACTGCAGATTCAGATTTAGATATTTAAAAAGAGGAGCTACGGCCCCTCTTTAAAAACAGTCTCTTAACCTTAATCAAATTCTAGGACTAAAGCGAAGGACCGGACTTCGCTTTTTTTGACTTTGCTGCCTCATCTTCTTCTTTTTGTAGTTGCTTGAGTTTTCTAACAAATTGAGGTGGATAGTAACCATATACACCCTCAGGTCTTCTAATTCCTATTCCCTTAAACTCTTCCTCTAGGCCCTGTTCTAAATCGCGAAGTCCTTTTTCTTTAAGGTCACCGTGAGTGAAATATTTCCATTTCCCATCTTTTCCAAAAAAGTATGCATAATCAATCCATGGGTCATCATTAATTGCTTCAAGGGTTGTTTCTTTTCCAGCTACATCTTCTTCGCCCCTATCTCTACCGTATGCAATTACAACACCTTCTTGGGGTTTAGAAAAACTATGAGTATAGTCTGGATCTGGATCTATTTTTTGTCCAAGGTATGAAAGATTTCCAAGCTTTAAAAGCTTTTCAACCCTTGCTTTTGAGTTATAGTGGTCAATTAAAATTGCACCATTATGTGTTAGGTATCCGTCGCAATGACAGTATACACCAAAATATTCACCGTTATTTTTTTCAATTCCAATAAAACTTCTTGTTGCCATTTTTCCTCCGATTTTATTTTTGCAAACTTCTATATCTTTTACTCAAATACCATATATTTTTGGTCTCACACATTTTAAGTTTGCTAGAAATTTATTGTTTAGACATTATGTCTTTTTAGTATATTTTTATTATTTACAACATTTCTCATTATTGTAGGTATACTTATTTGTAGATTCAATACAATGATTTTTATAAATAGCCGCCACCATCTCTATGTGGATTTTTGGCACTTACTGTTGCATTGTCTTCTATTTGTTGCCTTCTCATTTTTTCAAAATGATCATTTATTTCATGATTATATGCTCTAACTTCCATTTGCCTCATTACTCTTTGTGTACAAGTTCTAAGTGGATATAAAGCCTTAAGTAGACCTTCTTTTAATTCAAAATCACTGTATTTATCATGTTCAAAATTTATTTTTGGTCTTTCAAGCTCTAGTCTTTCTGAAAGAATATATTTTGCTGCCAGTTGTACAATATATCTAAGTTCAGGATATCTTGATAAACTTGGTGTTCTATCGCAAACTTCCATAGATATTAATATTGAAGCTAAATCAATTCCCTTTTTCACTTCAGGCAATCCTATATCACTTTCATTTCTTAAAGTATTCAAATCGCTTCTAACTAATATGGATTCCGTACCTTTTGCTCTACTATTTTTCTCAGCCCATTCACTTATTCCTTGAACTAAACCTTTTGGAAATTTAAGTATTCTTTCTGCTGAAAAAACATGTGTAAAGTCATCATCATCTTTCCTTGATGAATATGCAGCTTTTTTTGTCCATTTATGGTCATACACCAAACCTATTACATATCTCGATGTCTCTTTTTCATCTTCATCTACACCCTCTTTTGCACTTTCTTTTTTAACTATACGTATTGCATTTGCAGTAGGCATTACATATCTACCATTAAAATTCCATCCTCTTGAACTGTTAACATAACTTGCATTTTCATCTTGATTTAGGATTAATAAAATATTTTTAACTCCAAATATTCCAAATCTTCCCATAGCTCCTAAGAGCTTTTCAAATTTATTGTTTCTAATTAAAGACAAAAAAGTCTTATCTGATTCTTCATAATATTTATTTATATCATCTATTATTACCATTTTTACCTCGTAAATTTTTTCTTTTTTTAACAAATTTAATAATTTTTTGCTCTTGTTTTTTAAATGTTGCGCTTTTACAATATGCCTATATCTAGTAGCCCCGAGTCTTGAAAAAGATGCTGTATAATCTTCAGATAGAACAGACAAAGTGGAAGTCCTTCTACTATTAATTTAGGTAAAAGACCACTTGCATTAAAACCCGAAAGGTTTTTTTGTTTTTATTCAAATAAGCTTCTAACATATGGGGTTGCAAAGATTTTTATATTATCTCTACTCCTTGCTGAACTAATTAAAAATGCACTTCCTCTTAAGTTTTTAGTTATAGTTTCACACTCAAAATCTGATAGACTAAGCCCTGCAGAATATATGGTTTTTAACTCTTTTATATCTGCTGAATGTAGTGGAAAAATTAAAGAATATTGAGATGCATTAATGATTGCTTGTGTCTTTTTTTGCAAAGCTTTGCTTGCTGTAAAATCTTTTATGCTTTGAGTTACTACTATTTGCATCCCATTATATTTTCTAATTCTCTTTGCTAGCTGATACATAAAATCTAACGCTTCTAGATTTTCTTCAGAGAAAAATAGATGTGCTTCATCAACAACAACTAATGTTTTATATCCGTTTTTAAAGTTTTCAAAAATCAAGCCTTCAACTAACTTTAGGGTTAATAGCATTTGTGTATTTACTAAATTTATATTTTTGCTTTGAAATAGCTTTGAAAAGTTAAAACATGTTAAATCCTTACTATCATCAAATGTGAAAGTATCAGAATATAGCGAAGCTTCTCTTCCTACTCCTTGGAACTTTCTAAACCTAATCCTTAAGTTTTCTAAACATTCTTTTTCTAATAAATTTCCTTTTTCTTCTTGAGCTTTTTGTGCATGTCTTAAAGAATCTACAAGCTTTTCAAAGTTTGGAAATTCTACTATCTTTCCTTCGTTTAAAGCCTCTTGTGTAATTTTTCGTCTATTATATATTAGCGATATTTGATTGTTTAATATCTCGCTTTCTAGTGGACTAAGTGAACATGACATTTTGAAAAACTCATCTAGAAATTGCAAATGCAATCTTAAATTACCACCTTTTGGTATATAGAAAGGATTTAGACAAAGACCATCTTCAGAACCTACGCTAATATTTTGCCCATCCAAAGAATTTGCTAACTTCTCATATTCACCTTCAGGATCTAATACATAAATTTTTATATTTTCCGTAGCCATATTTGCTATTAGCGTTTTGACAGCAAAGGACTTGCCGCTTCCACTATTTCCAATAACCATACAATTTGAATTTAAATATTCCGAGTTTCTTTTAAACATGTTTAAATATATTGGTAGAGGATTGTCGCCAATTAATAGCCCATTTTCATCATTGATTTCACCTTTAAAAAATGAAAGACCTTTGGCAATAACTTCATTAGTTGTAGTTTGCGATTTTATACCATAATCTACAAAAGAACTTTTTTTATATCCGTAGTCGCTAGCAAAAATTCTCATCCCATCTTGTTGTGCAAACTGCATTTTTGAAACTCCAATATTTAGCGACTTTAAAGCATATTCAACCTTTTTTGCATTGACTAAATTTCTCCCAAAAATTCTTCTTTTACCCCTATCTTTTTGCTCTATTTTATCGATATTATCTTTTGTTCTTATAAGCACTTTTAATGTATAAAAACTTTGATTTTCTTGTCCTACTTTATATATCAAATCACTAACACTATCATCTTGCACCTCCTCTTCAATTTCTTTGGATCTAGTAGTCTTTTGCCTTGTTGAAATTTCAAGTGCAGCCTTATCCATTTGCTTTATAGCTTTATATGTTTCTTCCTTATTTAATCTCAGTTCAACTATATCTGCATCTATATTTAATATTGAGTTTAAGTAGCCATTATTTATATATCTTGGATACTTATTTATGCAAATATGACTAATATAAGCATCCTCAATTCGAACAGAAAAAGGTTCAATTTGCACATTATATTTTCCTTTATCACTCTTTTTTCTATGCTTATTATTATCTCCAAATTCTGGCATGCTTAACCCATTTTCTACATTTAAAAATAGATATGATTTCATGAAATTTAATAACTCTTTATCTTCTAAAAGCTCTATATTTTTAAAGGTTTTTTCAAAACTCAAAACACTCTCTTCTACCATATTTTCTTGGCCGATAAAGGCTATATAAAATGAATCTTTTTTTAGAGCTTTTTTCCCAATTTCATTTAAGACATTAAGTCTTGATTGCACTACATTAATTAAGGTTTTACTATTTGCTTTATCTCTTAAGTTTTTAGCCCTTTCAATTTCTTCTTTTGCTCTGTCTTCATATGCAATTTGTTCTTTAACTTTTATGATTCTAATTTCGACTCCATCGGTACTTGCTAAAAAAGCTGAGATTTTTCCTTCTAAAATGTTTCTTTCGCTTTCATTTAGATACATAGTAGTTTTAGGAAAACACTTTGCTACTTTCAAAATGCTACCACCTAAAATTACATGAGTTTTTTCAATTTTTGAAATATTGCATTCACGTATGTATTCTAGATATGTATAGTCTTTTTTAGTTAAAACAAACTCAAGCATCTGTATTAAATATTCATAGCCCCTGACATCTCTAAACTTTACAATAGAAAGCAATGCAATTGGTGCCAAGATAGTTATGATAATAGCCTTTCCTGGAATATCTAAAACAACCATTAAACCAAACATTAACCCTATTAACACTAGAGCTACAATATCTTTAAAAGTAAAACTTTTGAATATATATGTTTTTACATTTACATCTTGTGGTCCTTTAATTCTCATCTTTTCCTACCTTCACATTTGACGGATATATTTATATATGCTATCTTTTAAGCAGAAAGAAGATAGTTCGCTTTAATCGGCTTGAACGCGGTAATGGACAATTGAGTCACCACTTCTTTCT
>LSQX01039324.1_pt1 | contig 39429 bp, 33 predicted proteins | sample 654561 | NCBI WGS metagenome assembly LSQX01 (sample SAMN04489861, study PRJNA283612) | anaerobic digester metagenome | isolation source: 4 biogas reactors fed with cattle manure at either 37C or 55C with and... | place: Denmark: Kongens Lyngby | collected 2014 | reverse complement strand
CGGCAAACTCCGGCAAATGGATCGTGTTGAAGTCGAACACGACCTGGCAGCGTTCTGCGATCCGGGCCGTGTTGGCGACGGCCTCCGGCACGGCCGCGAAAGCCTCGGCCATTTCCTCGGGCGACTTGACATAGAACGCGTCGCTCGCCATGCGCATGCGGTCGTCATCGCTCATGCGTTTGCCTGTCTGCATGCAGAGCAGCACTTCGTGCGCATGGGCGTCTTCTTTCTCCAGGTAATGGCAGTCGTTGGTGGCGACCAGCGGGATGCCGGTCTCCCGGCTGAGCCGGATCAGCGCGCTGTTGACCACCGTCTGCTCCGGCAACCCATTGTCCTGCAGTTCCAGGAAAAAATGGTCACGGCCGAATATCCCGTCCATCTTGAGCGCCAGCTCGCGTGCCCGTTCAAAATCCTGCTGCAGGATGGCCGTGGGAATCTCGCCGCCCAGGCAGGCCGACAAGGCGGTCAGCCCGCCGCTGTACTGGCGGAGCAGGTCGTGGTCGACGCGCGGACGATAGTAGAATCCTTCCGTGTAGCCGATCGACACGAGTTTCATCAGGTTGCGGTAGCCGAGCTGATTTTCAGCCAGCAGCACCAGGTGGGCCGGTTCCTTGTCGACGCCCGCCTCCTTGTCCAGGTAGCCGCGCGGGGCGATATAGATCTCGCAGCCGATGATCGGCTTGAGGCCTTTGGCCAGCATGGCGTTGTAAAAGTCGATCACGCCGTAAAGGGCGCCGTGGTCCGTGATCGCACAGGCCTGCATGCCCAGCGCGGCGAGCCGGTCGGGCAAGTCGCGCAGCCGGATGGCCCCGTCGAGCAGGCTGTATTCCGTGTGCAGGTGGAGATGGGTAAACGCTGTGACCGTCATGAAGCATCCTCGTTCAGAATTACCTGAATCCTGGCCGCGACCTGGTCCAGCAGCTGCTGCAGGCAGGCCTCCCCGGACGCGGCGTCATCTGTGTAGCAGCCAAAGTAGAGCTTGATCTTGGGTTCCGTTCCCGATGGCCGGACACAGAACCAGTCGAGGCCGTCGAGTTCGTACAGCAAGACATCGGACTGCGGCAGCGTCAGGGCTTCACGTTTCCCGTCCGTCAGGTTCAAACGCACCTGTCCGCCGTAATCGGCGATGGCCCGGATGGGTACGCCGGGAAACGCGTCAGCCTGCTCCCGGCGCAGCCGGGCCATCTCCAGGCGAATCCGTTCCAGGCCCTGCTTGCCCTCCATCGCCAGCGATATGGTCTTCTCCGCCGCATAGCCGAAGCGGCTGTAAAGGTCTTCGAGCCGGTCGTAGAGCGTCTGGCCGCGGTCGCGGGCCACGGCCGCCATCTCGGCGATCAGCATGCTGGTCACGACGGCATCCTTGTCGCGCACCGCCGTTCCGGCCAGGTAGCCGTAGCTTTCTTCAAAACCGAACAGGTAGTGCATGTCGCCGTTTTCGTCTTTCTCCTTGATCAGTTCGCCGATGAATTTAAACCCGGTCAGGCATTCGTACAGCGTGACGTCATAATGTGCTGATATCTTGCGCATCAGCTTGGTGGAAACGATCGTGGTCACCACGAAGGGATTTTCCGGCATGGTTCCGCTGTTTTGCCTGGCTGACAGGATGTAGTCGGTCAAAAGCAGGCCGATCTGGTTGCCGCTCAGGACCATGTAGGTGCCTTCGCGGGTCCGGACGCACAGGCCGGTCCGGTCCGCGTCCGGGTCGGTGGCGATGACCAGGTCCGCGCCTTCGCGCTCAGCCAGATCGATCGCCATGCTAAGCGCAGAGCGCTCTTCGGGATTGGGCATGGCAACCGTCGGGAATGCGCCGTCGGGCAGCTCCTGCTCGGGGACCACCAGGACTTGTTCAAACCCAAGCGCGGCCAGAACGCGCCGTACCGGTTTGTTGCCCGCGCCGTGCAGCGGGGTGTAGACAATCTTCATGTCCCGGTGACGTTTGACGGCATCCGGGTTGATCGAGAGGGTCAGCAGCATCGCCTGGTAAGCCTGGTCGAGCGCTTCGCCGATCATCTCCAGCAGGCCGCTCGAGCGGGCCTGAGCTTCGTCCGGCCAGGTCAGCCTGGTCAAGTCGGGCAGCTGGTCCATGAAGGCAACCACCGCGTCAGCCTGCTCCGGCGGCAGCTGGCTGCCGTCTTCGCCGTAAGCCTTGAAGCCATTGTAGCGGGCCGGGTTGTGGCTGGCCGTGATCATGATGCCGCCGGCCGCCTTGTAATGGCGGATGGCAAAGGACAGCACCGGGACGGGACGCAGCGCGTCGAACAGGCGCACCCGGATGCCGTGGCCGACAAAGATCTGGGCACAGAGCAGGGCGAACTGCGCCGAAAAATGGCGCGAGTCATAGGCGATCACGATTCCCCGGTCAAGCGCGTCCCCGCCGTGGGAGGCAATCGCGCGCGCCATGCCGTCGGCAGCGCGGGCGACCGTGTAGCGGTTCATCCGGTTGGTGCCGGCGCCCAGCACACCGCGCAGACCGGCCGTGCCGAAAGCCAGGTCGCGGTAGAAGCGATCCTCGATCTCTCCCGGCTGGTCCTGGATCGCGCGCAGCTCAGCGCGCGTGTTTTCGTCAAAATAAGGATGTTCGGACCAGAGCTTGTACAAGTCTTGGGCTCGCGGCATCGGGAAGCCTCCTTCTCAAGCAGGCCCGGTCAGCCGCAGCCTGCGATATGGCTGTTTTCTGGGTATGATTATACCAGAAAGATTGCCAAAATGGCGTCTGGCAGCTAGACCACCCAGTTGAGCCTGGCGTAGATCGCGGCCCAGCGCGCCGGCATGTCATCGGCAAAAAGGTCCGGTTCGAAGCCGATTTTGAGATATGTTTTCAGCGCCGGCAGGCGAAAATCGTCTGTTGTCAGGTAGATCTCCCGGTAACCGCTGTCAAGCAGGCGTTTCAGGACAGCCAGCACGACGGTCGTCCCCAGGCCGCGTCCGCTGTGTTTTTTGGCACCGGCCACCCAGTTGACGGCACCGGCCTCGGGATACGCCTCGATCGGCTGGTCGTTGGCCATCGCCGAAGCCGCCAGTTCGTGTTCCGGCAGATACTCGACGATGAAGAAACCTTGGGGCAGAAGGCTCTTTTTCATCTTGTCCAGCGATTCGAGCGAAAAATCGGCAAACCCAGCCTCATGCATCAAGGCCAGGTATTTTTCGGTGTCCGACTCCTGGAATTGGCGCAGGACATAACCGTCTGGCCAGGTGATCGGCAGCCCGCATGGCTTTCCCGCCGGCCAGATCATCCGCAACTGTCTTTTTGGCTGTGACTGTTCCATCGGCTTGCTCCATCCGCCGCGCGACACGACCCTGAGATCGCAGCCGCCGGCATCTTATTGTATGGCATGGATCTTTTCACCATTATAACCGATTTCGGTTCGGACAGCTGCCCGCCGCTCGGATGCCAGATGCGGTATACTGGTCTTGGGTGCAACGCCATGGCCTGGTTGACCCAGGCACACAGACGAGGGGGTATCGCGCATGATCCGAAAAGAAGCGCTGGACTTCTGGTCCTGCACCAAAGACATCCTGAACCGCCTGCACAGGGGCGGCGTGCTGTGCTCCGTGATCGACCAGCTCGGACGACCCAACCTGATCACGCTGGGCTGGGGCCTGATTGGCCCGTTCTACCACGGCCATCCGGTCCTGGTCATCGCCGTGACCCCTGACCGTTTCTCCTGGCATGCCCTGGAAGAAGTGCCTGAATTCACGATTGCCATGCCCGATGACGCCCTGGCCGAAGCCGTCGCGTTCTGCGGCAAGACGTCCGGCCGCGACGTGGACAAGTTCACGGCGGCGCACCTGACACCCGTCCCGGGAGAACAGGTCCGCTCGTATGCGGTGCGGGAATGTCCCGTCAACCTGGAGTGCCGGACCTACGCGCGGGTTCACCCGCCCCATCTGCTGCTCACGCCGGAACACCGCCAGAAGCCGCTCGAGCATCAGCACACCCTTTATTTTGCCGAGGTCCTGGCCACCTATCGCTGCCTGGCGGACTCGGATATCTGAAGCGGCAAACTGCCGGGTTCAGGGCTTGCCGTTCCCGGACAGGCGCCCGCGGATTGTGATCAGCAAATCGCGCAGGTGGGCCGCCTCTTCGAAGGCCAGCTTGCGGGCCGCTTCTCTCATGTCCTTTTCCATGCGCTGCGCCAGCTTGGCGAGTTCTTCGGGCCCGAGGCCCTCCAGGCGGTTGTCCAGCAGCTTTTCAGCCGCTTCTTCCGGCAGGCCGGCCTCCTCGGTTGCCTCGAGCACCGTGTCGATCACGTCACGCACATCCTTGGTCACAGATACCGGGGTGATGTTGTTCGCCTCGTTGTAGGCCTGCTGGATGCTGCGGCGGCGGTTGGTTTCCTGCACGGCCATCAGCATGGAATCGGTCACGGCATCCGCGTACATGACGACGTGGCCGTTGATGTTGCGCGCCGCTCGCCCGATGATCTGGACCAGCGAGGTGGCCGACCGCAAAAAGCCTTCCTTGTCGGCATCGAGGATAGCGATCAGGGACACCTCCGGCAGATCCAGGCCTTCGCGGAGCAGGTTGATGCCGACCAGGATGTCGAAAGCGCCCTGGCGCAGCGAGCGCAGGATCTTCATGCGCTCAACGGTCTCGATATCCGAATGCAGGTAGGTCACGCGCAGGCCTTCGTCCTTGAAAAACGCGGTCAGGTCTTCGGCCATTTTCTTGGTCAATGTCAGCACCAGCGACCGTTCGCCGCGCTTCGTGGCCGCGGCTGTTTCAGCCAGCAGGTCCTCGATCTGGCCTTCGACCGGCCGGATCGAGATCTCGGGATCGACCAGCCCGGTCGGCCGGATGATCTGCTCGACGACCTGGGCGGCGTGCGCGGCCTCATATCGTGAGGGGGTCGCGCTGACGAAGACCGCCTGCCCCATACGCTGCTCGAATTCGGCAAACTGCAGCGGCCGGTTGTCGAAGGCCGACGGCAGCCTGAACCCGTACGAGACCAGCGTTTCTTTGCGGGAGCGGTCCCCGTTGTACATGGCGCCGATCTGGGGGACCGTGACATGGGATTCATCGATCATGAGCATGTAATCGTCCGGGAAAAAATCCAGCAGGGTGTACGGCGGCGTGCCGGCCGGGCGTCCTGTCAGGTGGCGCGAATAGTTCTCGATACCTTTGCAGAAACCGGTCTCACGCATCATCTCCAGATCGTAGCGCGTCCGCTGCTCCAGGCGGTAAGCTTCAACCAGCTGGTTGCGGCTGCGCATCAGGGCCAGCTGTTCCTCCAGTTCTTCCTCAATGCTGATCAGGGCCTGCTTCATCTTGGCGTCGGTTGTCGCATAGTGGCTGGCCGGAAAAATGGAGATATAGGAGCGGCTGGCCCTAAGCCGGCCGCTCAAGCGCTCGATCTCGCTGATTTTTTCGATTTCGTCCCCAAAGAAGGAGATCCGGGTCACCAGTTCGTCCGATGCCGACGGGCAGATGTCGATCGTGTCGCCGCGCACGCGGAAACTGCCGCGCCGGATCTCGTAGTCGTTGCGGTTGTACTGGATGTCGATCAGTTCGCGAATGACCGTGTCCCGGTCTTTGCGCATGCCCGGCCGCAGGTGGACCATCAGGTCCTTGTAGTCGCGCGGATCGCCCAGGCCATAGATGCAGGAAACCGAGGCGACGACGATGACATCGCGGCGCTCGAGCAGCGACGCCGTCGCCGAATGGCGCAAGCGGTCGATTTCGTCGTTGATCGCCGAATCCTTCTCGATGTAGGTGTCGGTGGCGGCGATGTAGGCCTCTGGCTGGTAATAGTCGTAATAGGAGACAAAATACTCCACCGCGTTTTCGGGGAAAAATGCCTTGAACTCACCGGCCAGCTGGGCCGCCAGCGTTTTGTTGTGCGCGATGACCAGCGCCGGCCGCTGAACGCGCTCGATGACATGGGCCATGGTGAAGGTTTTGCCCGAACCGGTGACACCTAAAAGCGTCTGGGCCGGCATGCCATCCCGCAAGCCGCGGACGATAGCGTCGATCGCCTCGGGCTGGTCGCCGCGCGGCTGCATGTCGGAGTGAATGCGAAAAGAAGTCATGACAGTATGCCTCCACATCGTGAGATGGCGAATGTACGTTCTGATTATAGCACGAGCCACATCAGGCAGCCAGCCCCAAATCATGGAAAACAGCCAGAAAAACACATTGGCTTGCATTGCCGAAGCAGCGAAATAAGTTTATAATACGCTTTGATTCAGCATCCTGTCCGGCATGGCGTCCGGACCTGCAAGGGGGATTCAGCATGTATCCATCCATATCGGTCACCCGTACCCAGAAGCCCGCGGCCAAACCCGCCTCAGATGCCAGTCTCGGCTTCGGCCAGATCTTCACCGATCACATGTTTGTCATGGATTATGTCGAAGGGCAAGGCTGGATTGACGCGCGTATCGTCCCGTACGCGCCGCTGTCGCTGGCTCCGTCAGCCATGGTCTTCCATTACGGACAGGCTATTTTCGAGGGCCTGAAGGCGTACCGGCAGCCGGACGGCCAGGTCGCCCTGTTCCGGCCGCGGCTCAATTTCGAGCGGGTCAACCAGTCAAACGCCCGCATGGTCATTCCGCCGGTCGATCCGGATTTCTGTGTCCACGCGCTCAAGGAGCTGCTGCGCCTGGAGGCGGACTGGGTGCCGTCGGCGCCCGGCACCTCCCTTTACATCCGGCCTTTCATCATCGCCACCGACGCCTGCCTGGGAGTCCGGCCCTCGCACACTTATAAATTCATGATCATCCTCTCGCCGTCCGGCGCGTATTACGCCCAGGGCCTGAATCCGGTCAGCATCTATGTTGAGGACGAGTATGTCCGGGCGGTCAAGGGCGGAACCGGATTTGCCAAGACTCCCGGTAACTATGCCGCCAGCCTGATCGCCCAGGCCAACGCCTACAAGGCCGGCTACGTGCAGGTCCTGTGGCTGGACGGAGTGCACCGCCGCTACATTGAGGAAGTCGGCTCGATGAACGTCTTCTTCGTGATCGACGGCAAGCTGATGACGCCAGCGCTCAACGGTTCCATCCTGCCGGGCATCACGCGCCGGACCGTGCTGGAGCTGGCTCAAACCCTCGGTTATGCGACCGAAGAACGCCAGATCGCGATTGACGAATTGTGGGCCGCCGCCAAGGCCGGCCGGGTCAGTGAAGTCTTCGGGTCAGGAACGGCAGCTGTCATCTCGCCGGTCGGCGCCCTCAAATACGAACAGGACGTCGTGACGTTCAACGCCGGCCGGATCGGTCGGTTAAGCCAGCAGTTCTATGACACCATCACCGGCGTGCAGTATGGCCAGCTGGCGGATACCCACGCCTGGATGGAACGGCTCTGACGCCGCGCCGGCCAAAGACCAGTCGCAAAAGGCTGTCCGCTGCCGGACAGCCTTTTTTTTCGTGCGTTATCGTTTGTTAGCGCAGTTCCTGCAGGTTCTTCTGGATCATGACCAGCATGCCAGTCAGCTGTTCTTCCAGGTCTGCGAGCCGCTTGCGGGCGTACTCGATGGACCCGTTGCGGATCTGGCGGGCCGAATTGTTCGCGGCTTCGATGGTCTGGCTGGACTGCTGCCGGGCCTGCTGGGTGATTTCATGCTCGTCGATCATGGCCGCCATGCGTGATTCCGCTTCCCGGATCATGCTTTCGGCTTCCTTGCGCGCTTCGGCGATCAACTGGCGGTTCTGCTCCAGCAGCCATTTGGCTTGTTTCAGTTCGGCCGGCAGGTTGTCCCGGATCATGCTGATCAGGACCGTCATCTCTTCGCGGTCGACCATGCAGCTGTTGGAAAACGGAACATTACGCGCGGTCGCAACCGCGTGATCGAGCCTGTTGATCAGGTCCTCAATGCCTTGTTCCTGGCCTTTGCCCTGGCGTTGCTCATACATGACGGTTCAGTCATCCTCCAGTTTTTGTTGGCTGCGCCTACCCACGAATCGGCCCTGGATTCTGCCGATGATCGCGGCTGGCACCATGCCGGAAATATCCCCGCCGAAAGAGGCGACTTCCCGGACAATTGACGAACTCGTGAAGGCCAGATCGATCCGGCAGGGCAGCAGGCAGGTTTCATACGCGGGCAGCAACAGCTTGTTGGCGGCTGCCATTTCGGCTTCGAAGCGGAAATCAGACTCGCTGCGCAAGCCGCGAACGACGGCGCAGGCCCCTTCACGACGGTACAGGTCGACCAGCAGGCCATCGAAGCGGACGACATGGACCGCAGGCAGATCCTGCAAAGCGATTTGAACCATGTCCGCGCGTTCGGCCGCGCTGAACGCCGTTTGCTTGGCGCTGTTGATCAGGACGGCAACCACGAGGCGGTCGCACAGGCGGACCGCACGGCGGGCGATGTCAAGGTGGCCGTTTGTCAGCGGATCAAACGTACCGGGATAGATCATGGTGCGCACCTCAATCACCGCCTTTCTCCTCTTGGCACAACATGGGAACGCCGTCAGGCGCCCTTCTATAAAATGATAGCATTGCCGTTCCATACTGGCAACATCGCTCAAGTTGCAAATTGGTTACAAATGACGGGGCCGGATCCCGGCTGTCGTGCTCGAGGATCAGGCGCCCGCCGGGCGCCAGCAGCCGGGCCAGGTCCGCGGCCAGCCGGCCGGTCACGGTCTGGCACTGGCGGTAGGGCGGATCGGCGAAGATGATCCCGAACGGCTCTGCCAGCCCGGCCAGGGCCCGGCCGGCATCCTGGCCCAGCAGGCAAACCTGCGCCTCCAGGTGCGTGCGCAGGATGTTCTCGCGGATGATCGCCAGGCAGGTCCGGTCCTTTTCGACCAGCACGACGCGGCTGGCGCCGCGCGAGGCCGCTTCCAGGCCGATCTGGCCAGTCCCGGCAAACAAATCGAGAAAGCCGTCCACCGGCCATTCGGCCTGCAGAATGGAGAACAAAGCTTCCTTGACCCGATCCGCAGTCGGCCGCGTCTTCTCACCGTGCGGGGCCTGCAGGCGCGTCCCGCGCGCCGTTCCGGATATAATGCGTGGCATCGCCTTCCCTCCCCGAACCGGCTACAGCCCGATGTTCCGGAAAACGTCGGAATAGCGGCTGACGATCTGGGCGCGCAGGCGGCTGTGTTCCGGGTCTTGCAGGTCGGGATCTTCCCGGACCATGGTTTCCAGGCCTTGCTGCACCTCGTACATCAGGGCCGTATCCCGGTAGAGGTTTGCCATCCGCAAGGGTGGCAGGCCATGCTGGCGGGTCCCGAAAAAATCGCCCGGGCCGCGCAGCTGCAAATCCTGCTCGGCAACGGCAAACCCATCTGCCGCATGGCAGATCGCCCTGAGCCGTTTGCGGCCCAGGTCATCGTTGCTATCGCTGATCAGGACACACAGGGAACGGTGCGCGCCGCGGCCGATCCGGCCGCGCAGCTGATGCAGCTGGGCCAGGCCGAAGCGTTCCGCGTTTTCAATCACCATCAGGGTGGCGTTGGGATTATCGACCCCGACTTCGATGACCGTCGTGCTGACCAGGATCTGCAGCTTGTTGGCCATAAAATCGTCCATGACCTCATCCTTGACCGCCTGGCGCAAGCTGCCATGCAGCAGCCCGACCTTGAAATCTGGAAACACCTGCTGGGCCAGGCGGTTGTAGACCGCGGTTACGGATTCGAGATCCAGGGCCTCCTGTTCCTCGATCATGGGGCAGACAACATAGACCTGACGGCCTTCGCCGGCTGTACGCCGCATCAGCTGCTCGATTCTGGGACGGTCGCGGCTGGCGGCAGTATACGTGGCGACCGGACTCCGGCCGGCCGGCAGCTCGTCGATCAGCGAGACATCCATGTCGCCGTAGAGCACCAGCGCGAGCGAACGCGGGATCGGCGTCGCGGACATCACCAGCACATGCGGCTGAATGCTGTCCCCGCTATCCTGGAACTGGCCCAGGCGGCGGCGCTGGCCGACACCGAAACGGTGCTGTTCGTCGGTGATCGTCAGGGCCAGGCGCTGGAAGACAACCACATCCTCCAGCAGGGCGTGTGTGCCGACAACCATCCGGATGCTGCCGTCGGCCAGCCCGGCCAGGATGTCACGCTTTTCCGCAGCCCGGGTGGCGCCGGTCAGCAGCACCGGCGCCGGTCCGCTGCCCTCCAGGATCCGGCACAGCGTCTGGTGGTGCTGGCGTGCCAGGATCGACGTGGGCGCCATCAAGGCCGATTGGGCGCCGCCAAGGGTGCAGGCGAGCATGGCCAGGGCCGCAACCACCGTTTTGCCGGACCCGACATCCCCCTGGAGCAGCCGGTTCATCGGATGCGAACGGGCCAGGTCGGCTTGAATTTCCTGCCACGACCGGCGCTGGGCACCGGTCAGTTCGAAGGGAAGCCGGTCCAGAAAGGCCTCCAGCGCCGTCCGGGCCGTCGCGTCGGGTTCAAGTGCCAGCGCATGGGCTTCCTGGCTTCGGTGGCGGCGCAGCAGCCAAAGACCGGTGCGGAGCAAGAAGAGCTCTTCAAAGCCGATCCGGCGCCGGCACAGCTCGATGTCGTGCTCATCCGCCGGCTGGTGAATCCGGCTGTAGGCGAAGTCGGCCGCACACAGCTTGAAGCGGCGGCGCAGCCAGGCCGGCAGGGGCTCGGGCAGATTGCCGGACGTCCGGGTCAGGAGAGACTGGATCAACTGGCGCATCACGCCTTGGTTGATGCCGGCCGTCAGCCGGTAAACAGGCTTGTAGCCAAAGGTGGGATCTGCCTCATCCGGGTTTCCGACCGGTTCGAAAGCCGGGTTCTGCACCTGGAACGTCCGCCCGGCGCGCTTGATCAGGCCATGGAACCGGCAAACCATGCCCACAGCCAGCTTGTCGGCCAGCCAGGGCTGGTTAAACCAGATGGCCGCGACACGCAAAGGTCCGTCGCCCAGTACGGTGCGCAGCATCGAGAGGCGGCCCTTGCGGTTCAAGCTGGGTTTTTGCAAAACAGTTGCCTGAAAGGTCTGCTCTTGTCCATCGGCCAGCTCGGACAGCGGGACCAGGTCGGCCCAGTTCTCATAGTCGCGCGGAAACCAGCAGAGCAGGTCAAACCAGGTTTCGATGCCCAGCTTATGCAGCTGGGTGGCCCGGCGCGCGGCAACACCCGGCAGCATTTTAACCGGCTGCTGCCACAGGAACTGCTTGACGGGTTTGGTTTCAGGATCGGGCGGCATAACGGCAGTGGGGAGCCAGCGGGCAGCGGGCGCAGTCAGGCCGGCGGGCCACGCACAAGGTGCGGCCATGCTCAACCATCAGGTGACCGTAATCGATCCAGTCGGCCGGATCGAGAACCGCGGCAAGATCCTGCTCGATCCGGACAGGATCCGTGTGGTCTGTCAGGCCGATCAGGTTGGAGATTCGGGCGCAGTGGGTGTCGACGACGATCGCGGGGACCCCATAGGCATCGCCCAGGATCAGGTTGGCGATCTTGCGTCCGACACCCGGAAGCTTGGTCAGCTCCCCGAGCGAGGCCGGCACCCTGGCGGCATAATGCGTCGCGATCTCGCGGCTGCTGGCGATGATCGAGCGCGCCTTGGTGCGAAACAGCCCGCAGCTGCGGATCAGGCCTTCAACGTCTGCCTGGTCGGCTTCAGCCATCGCCCGGACGTCAGGATAGCGGGCAAACAAAGCCGGCGTGATCAGGTTGACCCGCGCGTCGGTGCACTGGGCAGACAAGATGGCCGCCACGAGCAGCTGCCAGGGTTCCGCATGCTCCAGTGTGCAGATGGCTTGAGGATATGTCTGGCGCAGCAGCCGAACCACGGCGGCGCCCTGCTCGCGCAACGCGCCGGGCTTTTGGGGTCCGGTATCGCTCATCGGATCAGCTCCTGCAGGTAGACCAGGATCTCCAGCGTCTGGTTGCTCGCCTTGCGGAAGACGCTCAGTCGGAGCGCTGCTCCGGGTTCGGCATCCTTGAGCAAGGCGCTCAGGTCCGCCACGTCCTCGACCGGCTGGTCGTTGATCGCCGTGATGATGTCGCCCTTGCGCAGGTCGGCCGCGTAAGCCGGGCTGTCCGCGACCACGCTGCTGACATAAAGGCCGTCCGGAAAGCGGTACAGGCGCTGCAGTTCCAGGAAACTGTCCTGCTTCAGCACGGTCAGGCCGAGCCAGGCTTTCGCGGCGGCGGGTTCGCTGTCGCGCATGATGTCCCGCACGACAGCCAGCATGGCGCTGGTCGGCAGCGCATAGGCTTGCGTCTCGTAGGCGTCACGGGCCAAGCCGCAGTTGGCCAGGCCGATTACCTCGCCTTGTAAATTGAGCAGCGGCGCGCCTGTGCAGAAGCCTGCGGCCGGCAGGTTCGTCATGATCATCTGCACTTCAGTGCCGTTCTCCAGGATGACGCTCCGCTTGACCAAGCTGATCAGGCCGCTGGACAGGCTGCCGGCCTCGCTGAGCAGGTCGGGGAACCCGACGGCCAGGATCATCTGACCGACCCGCAGGTCGGAGCTTGCGGCCAGAGGCGCCGCCTGGAAAATGCGCTTGCCGGCGTCCTCGGATAGGTCGATGACCGCCAGTCCGGTCACGATGTCGCGCCCGATGACGCGTCCCCGCAGCGGGCTGTCGGACCCGTTCAGGAAGACCTGAATGTGCGCTTCAGGCAGGATACGGCCCTGCTTGTCGATGGCAATCGAGAGGACGGAGGCGCTGGTCACGACGATTCCCTGGTCATCGATGATCAGGCCGCTGGCTTCGTTTGTCCGGGTCGTCTGGGCACCGCTGGCAGGCACCTCCACCCGGATGCCGACCACGGAAGGCCGGATCAGGTCATAAATCTGCTGGACCAGCTGGCGCGTCTGCCACAAGGTCAGCGTTTCATACGCGTTCTGCACGGCCGGCGTCGGGGACGGGTTTGCCGGCGGCGTGGGCGACAAGCTGGGCGTCGGCGATGCCGTCGGCCTGGGTGTCGGCGTTGCCGTTGGCCTGGGTGTCAGGGTTGGCCCCGGTCCGGTTGTCACATCCGGGAACGGAGTCAGCGACACGGCCGGCTGGCTCTCCAGGCCGGCTAACTGGGCCAGCAAGGGCCAGGTTTTGCCGGTCCGGAAAAAACGGACCAGAAAAGCCGCGGTCAGCAGCGAAGCTGCAATCGCGGAAAACAGAACCAGGGCAATCATACCCGCAATCCATTTCGTTCTTGTCTTCAACCAAAAGCCTCCCATCCGGAAAGGTACTTCCCATTTTAGCGAAAAAAAGTGAATGCACTATGAACAAGCCCGCATCACGGGCTCTGCAGTGTGAAGATGAAGCGCGCTCCGCCCAGGTCGCTGCGCGCCACCCTGATCTTCTGGCCATGCGCCGCCAGGATGGTGCGGCAGATGTATAATCCGAGTCCGGAACCCTTGGATGTGCGCGACTTGTCGACCTTGTAGAAGCGGTCGAAAATGTACGGGTATTCCTGCTCGGGGATGCCAGGGCCGGAATCGTCGACCACGACCTCGATCTCCTTGTGCCGGGCGGACTTGCGCGTCGTCAGGGCGATGATGCCGTCGGCCGGCGTATAGCGGATGGCGTTGGATACGATGTTGTACACGACGCGGCTGATCGCCTCACGGTCGCCGAGCACCAGCAGACGGCCGTTGTCGTCACCCATGAACTCGGTCTGGACATCGAGCCGCTTTTCGGCCAGCAGCGACTCCAGGCCGATGATATCCTCCTTGATGACCTGGTTGATGTCGAAAACCGTCTGGTTGACCTTCTGCGCGCTTTCCAGCACGGTGCCCTCGAACATGGTGTTGACAAGCGTCTGCAGGCGCAGCACCTCCTGCTTGACGATCTCCAGGTAGTGCGGCGCCCGATCTGGCGGAATCGTCCCGTCGAGCATGCCTTCGACAAAGCCCCGGATGGTGGTGATTGGGGTACGCAGGTCGTGTGAGACACTGGAGATGAAATCTTTGCGGTCACGCTCCTGGTTGGCCAGCTTGTCCAGCATGCTGTTCATCGTCTCGACCAGTACGGTCAGATCGTCGGTCACCAAACCATGCGGCCGCGGCTTGTCAGGCGAGGCACCCGGCAGCGCAACCCGTGCGCTCAGGTCGCCGCGGGTGACCTTCTCGGCGGCTTCAGACAACAGGCGAAGCGGCCGGGTGATGTTGCGTGAGATGATGCCGTTGATCAAAAGGGCGATCGCGAAAGCGACCAGGAACGAGACGATCAGGCCGTTGGTCATCAGGAAAGCCGAAAAGTTGCCGTCCTGCATCTGCATGTGCAGCTGAATCTCGCCGCGATACCCGAAATTCCCGGTCGGAACCGGATAGGCAGCCGACAGCCAGTAGGCACCGCTGTCAGCCAGCAGGCCGGAAAAATCACCGCCTTCGGTCATGCCGGAGGTGCCGCTTCTTTTCGCCGGCAGGTAGTCGTCGGGCAGGACGAAATAGCCGCGTTCAGAGCGTTCAAGCCGTTCGCGGACGACCGCAGGCAGCCCGGTCTGCAGGATGATCTCGCCCCTGAAGTTGATGATCCAGACGATGGCACCGCTGGAGCGGGCGGTAAAGTTGACAAAGCTGTTCACCTGCGGATTTTCTATGTCACCGTCGGCGTTCAGGTTGATCGCGATGGCGCTGGAAATGGCCTGGGCGGCATTGAGCAGCTTATTGGCCTGCTGGAGCATGCTGTTGCGCGACACGTTGGCGTAATAGACCAGGCTGAGGACCAGGAAAACAACCAGGATGGCCAACGTCAGCTGGGCTATCGTCCGGACATAAATGGATCGGGAAAACAACCGCCGTGCCATGGCCGACCGTCAGGCTGTCTCAAACTTGTAGCCGACGCTCCAGACGGTCTTGATCGACCAGGACGGATGCGGTCCGGCCGCTTCCAGTTTTTCGCGAATGCGCTTGATATGGACATCGACCGTGCGTGACTCGCCGTAAAAGTCGTAGCCCCAGACATTCTCCAGGAGCTGTTCGCGCGTAAAAACGCGATTGGGGTGTGTGGCGAGGAAAAACAGGAGTTCAAGCTCCTTGGGCGGCATCTCGAGCTCCCGGTCGTTGACGCTGACCGTGTAGCGCGACTTGTCAACACGCAGGCCGGGGTAGTCGGCGATTTCAGCGCCATCCCGTGACCCCGCGGCGTGCTTTTGCTCTTTGCTGCTCTCATAGCGGCGCAGCACCGCTTTGACGCGCGCCATCAGTTCCTTGGGCTCGAAGGGTTTTTGAATGTAATCGTCCGCGCCCAGCTCCAGACCGACGACCTTGTCCAGCGTGTCGCCGCGGGCTGTCAGCATCAGGATCGGGACATCCGATGTGCGCCGGATGTCGCGCATGATGTCATAGCCGTCACGGCCGGGCAGCATCAGGTCCAGGATGACCACGTCCGGATTGGTCTGGTTGAAGGTCTCAACCGCCTTATCACCGTCGAGACAGGTGATGACGGCAAATCCGTCCTTGTCGAAATAAAGGCGCAGCAGCTCGCTGATGTTGGGGTCGTCATCGACGATGAGTGCTTTTTTCATCAGTGGATCTCCTCCTGCTTGCCGAGAATTTCATTCAATTCGTGCAGGAACGAGCTGACATCCTTGAACTGGCGATAGACAGAAGCAAAACGGACATAGGCAACCTCATCGATCTGCTTCAGCCCTTCCATGACCTGTTCCCCGATTTCCCTGGACTGGACCTCCCGCTTGAGGCTGTTCTGGTAGCGGCTCTCGATAGCATCCACCAGCGACTCGATCTGTTCGGTTGACACCGGCCGCTTCTCGCAGCTTTTCATGATGCCCGAAATCAGCTTGTCCCGGTTGAAGGGCTGACGCGAACCGTCTTTCTTGATCACCATCAGGGGCAGGTTCTCGATTTTTTCGTACGTGGTGAAACGGTTCCCGCAGTTGATGCATTCACGGCGGCGGCGAATCGCCGCGCCATCGTCTGCCGGGCGGGAATCGATCACCTTGTCTTCATCGTGGCTGCAAAAGGGACAGCGCATCCCGTCACCTCCTCGTTGTGTCGGGCCCAGTCCGGAAATTGGCGCCCGGATCCGTGGCCGCTAACCCATCACGAGTCCTGTGAACGGCTGTTGTTATCCTGCAAAAACCAGGGCAGAATGCGTCCGGAACGCTTCTCACGCTTGGGTTCGGCCTCTTCCGGCGTGTCGTTGACAGGATCAGGCGCCGGCCGGGCCGGATTGGCCGCTGGCTGGGGACGGGCCTGGGAAGGCTGCGGCGCAGGTGCGGCGGCAGCATCGGCTGAACGGGGCTGCTGATTGTGATATGACGGGACAAAGGTCCGGGTCTGGTCGTCCGCACCGGTCTCCGACTGGGTGCCGACCGTGTGGAAGCCGGTTCCGCTCCCCTGGGGACGGACGGGCTTTTCCTTCTCCTGCGGGCGGGCAAAAGCCGTGGACAGGAAATCGGGAATCTCGGCAACTTCTTCGTCGACCGGCTGCTTGACAGGATCCTGCTGCTCAGGCTTTTCCGTTTCCCGTACCTGCTCAACCGGCTGCGGCCTGGCCGCAAAGGGGCTGGGACGGCTCGGGGCAGCGGCCGCGGCTGGCCGGTTCTGGGCAGCCGGTGCGATCTCGCGATCAAAGCCGCTGGCGATGACCGTGATCATGATGTCATCGGCCATTTCCGGGTCAATGACCGCGCCGAAAATAATGTCCGCATCTGGCGAAACGGCGTCACGGACGATCGAGGCCGCTTCATCGACCTCGCGGATCCGCATATCGCGCCCGCCGGTAAAGTTGATGATCACGCCGCGCGCACCGTCAATCGTCGTATCCAACAGCGGGCTGTTGATCGCCTGCCGGATGGCGTTGGCGGCCCGGCCTTCGCCGGACGCACGGCCGATGCCCATGTGGCAGACGCCCGCCTGGGTCATGACGCGGCGGACATCGGCCAGGTCGAGGTTGATCAGGCCGGGAACCGCGACCAGGTCGGAGATGCCGGATACCCCGTACTTGAGGACTTGGTCGGCCAGGGTGAACGCTTCGTCGAGCGTGGTGTCTTCGGTGGCGATCTCGAGCAGCTTGTCGTTGGGAACAACAATCAGGGAGTCGACGTATTTTTCCATTTCGCGAATGCCGCGCTCCGCATTCTGCATGCGGCGCGACCCCTCGAAACGGAAAGGCCGGGTTACGACGCCGACCGTCAGGATGCCGAGTTCACGGGCAATCTGGGCAATGACCGGGGCGCCGCCGGTCCCGGTTCCGCCCCCCATGCCAGCAGTGATGAACAGCATATCGGTGCCGCGAATCAGCTGGGCGATTTCATCCTTCGACTCGTTGGCAGCTTTCTCGCCGATCTCAGGGTTGGCGCCGGCGCCGAGACCACGGGTGATCTTCTCGCCGATCTGGATCCGGTTGCTGGAATTCGTCCGCATCAGCGCCTGGTTGTCCGTATTGACCGTAATAAACTCGATGCCTTGAACCTCGCCGTTGATCATGCGGTCGACAGCGTTGCAGCCGCCGCCGCCTATTCCAATGACCTTGATGGTCGCAAAGTGATCGTTATCCATTCCAAATCCCATTTTATAATCTGACAAGCCATCAACCCCTCTCAGCCTAAGCTGTCCTGGCCGTCTGCATGTTCGTTTTTGTCGGTCTGTCATCGGCTTGACACGACGACAGCGACAGACAGACGCACTTATTCTTTTCCAATTTTACACTAAGATGACAAACGACACAACAATATTTAGTATTATTTTAAATTCTCCTTACAAGATATTGACAAAGGGCGTTCCGGGGCTATGAGACGGCGTCATGGTTGTCCATTTTTTTTCGTCGCTGCGGGGACAGGGCGGCGCCGGTTGTCCCAACGTTCCAGAAGCAGGCGCCGGATGGTCGAGAAATTGATGAAGATCCGGTTGCCGAAGGCGAAAACGGCCGCCAGGCTCAACTGCAGATTCAGCTGGTCACCCAGCGCGGCCAGGGCCACAGCGATGGCCGTATTGCCCACAAATCCCGTCAAGAACAGCCGGGTGTTGAATCGGTTCTGCAGGTTGGCGGTCATGGCGCCGATTACGGAGTCGAGCACGGCCAGGATCCCGACCGCCACATAAGATGAATAGGCGTCCGGAATGTTCAGGTTCCAGATCAGGCCAATGATCAGTCCAAGCAGCAAACCAAGAATGGGAAACATCGTCCTACCTCCTCGTCAGTCATCCGGAATGAAAGTCCGGTTGCCGCCAGTCAGATCCAGGATGCCCTTGCCACGGCCGTTCAGCGCATCCTGATCGATGGCGAAGCGAAGCCAGAGCATGTGATCGGTCAGTTCAGGACCGATCTCCGCGCGAACCGTTATGACCTCGCCGGTATCCGGAATAACCACCGTCATGTAGAGCTGGCGGCCGCTGACCGGACGTATCTGGCTGACTTGCCCGAGCAGACGGACCTGGGGCCGCGCATCGCGGTCCGCTTCAATTATAGCACCGAGAAGGCCGACCGCGCGATGCAGGGCATCGTTCACATCAACCTCCAGGGCCTGGCCAAGGGTCATCGAACGGACGGTCAGACCTTCGATCAGCGGAATTCTTCCCGGCCGTTCAGCCCGAATGCTCATGACCACGCCGTCCTTGTCGATCATAACACAGCCATCCGGAATAGCCAGCCAGGCCACCTCGATGCGTTCCTCGATCCGACACACCACCCGGCCGGGCAGATCAAGTGAAATCCGCACCGACTTAACAGCCGGAAAAGCGGCGGCGATCCGCTCTTCTGCGGCCCGGTAGCGCAAACCGAGCCAGTGGCTCCAGGAGCCGCCCAGTCCGGCAAACAAGTGCTGGCCGGGCACGAAGCCGCTGGCCGCCTCGATGTCAGCAGCCCGCAGACTGCGCAGTTCCGTCTGGCAGACCAGGGTCTGCAAACGGAACACCGGCAGCTGCCACACAGACAGGGCAAGGAGCAGCAACGCCGTCAGATAGCCCAGCAGGCGGACCCGGGAACGGTGCGGCGTCCGCACCGGACGATCATGACGGGCATTTCCTTTCACGGCTTGATCAGGCGCATGACGTGCTGGCAGATCACCGTGGCCGCGTCTGGCCTGGCCAGGCTCGCCGCCTGACGGCCCATCGACGCCAGCTGTTCAGAACGGCCCAGGAGCTGTTCCAGCTGTGCCGCGAGCCAGGTCCCTGTCAGCTGCGCGTCAGGGCAGAGCAGGGCGGCACCCGCGTCGGCGAGCACCCGCGCGTTGAAGGTCTGGTGATCCCCGGCCGCATAGGGATACGGCACGAGGATAGCGGGACGGCCCAGCGCGGCTATTTCCGAACAGGTCAGCGCACCGGCCCGGCAGATCAGCAGGTCAGCGGCGGCCATCCACTCCTGGATGTTGTGAATGTAGTCGTGCACCTCGAGCCAGCGGCCTTCCGCGGCCGCATCGCCGGCAATTGAGGCATACTGGCGCTGGCCGGCAGCCAGGACAATCCGCGGGATCGGGCGTCCCTGCTGTTCCAGATCGTGGATCCAGTCGGCCAGACCGAGAACAGCCTGGTTGATCGTACGCGCGCCCAGGCTGCCGCCCATGGCCAGAACCAGGGGCCTCTCCCCTGCCGGATGCAGGCGCTGGCGAACCGCCTGCTGATCCTGGCTGAAAAACACAGGCCGGACCGGGTTGCCGGTCACAACGACCGGAACCCGGCGGGTGAAGTGACGTTCCGTACCGGGGAACGCGACGCAAACCAGCTGGCTTAGCCTTGCCATCAGGCGGTTCGAGCGGCCGGGGAAAGCATTCTGTTCGTGCAGCAGGACCGGTATGTCCAACGACGCGGCAGCCGAAACAACCGGGCTGCAGACATACCCTCCCGTGCCGATCACGATCTGCGGCCGGAACTGGCGCATCAGCTGGCGGCATTGGCGGCGGCCTTTCCAGAAAGACCAGACCGCCTGAAGCATGGCCGGCGACGGGCGCCCGGGCAGCGGCCGGGCTTCGATCGCCCGGAAAGCATAGCCGGCCCGCGTGACCAGGTCGGCCTCGATTCCCCGCTGGGTGCCGTAAAAGCAGATATTCGCCTCAGGATCAGCCTGGCGAATAGCTTCGGCTATCGCCAGGGCCGGATTGACATGGCCGCTGGTGCCGCCGCCGGAAAGGATGTAGCGGTAGCCAGCCATCATGAATCACCTGCCATCTGGTTTTCTTGTGCCAGCGAACGCAGGTAAGAATGGCGCTGCGCGTCCTCGTCGCTCTGGACCGGCCGCGTCGCCTGCTCTGGCGAAGCGACACCGGACAGCCGCTGCCCGGTGCGCGATACGGCTAATATGAACCCGATCGCCACCAGGAAGAACAGGTTCGAGGTCCCGCCATAGCTGAAGAAGGGCAAGGAAATGCCAGTTGTCGGCAGTGTTTCTGTGGCAACGCCGATGTTTAGGAACGCCTGGATGCTGATCAGCATGGTGTAGCCGCCGGCCAGCAAGGCGCAAAACGTGTTGGCGGCGTTGCGCGTGATGCTGATGCCCATCAGCATGAAGAGCAGAAACAGGATGACGATCGCGGCGGCGCCCATGAAACCGAGTTCCTCGCCGATGATCGCGAAGACAAAGTCGTTGTGGGCCTCTGGCAAATAATTGTACTTCTGGCGTCCCCGGCCCAGGCCGACACCGGTCAGGCCGCCCGAGCCGATTGCGATCAGGGACTGCCGAATCTGGTGCCGGTCGTCGGATGAGGCGGACTCGGGGTTAATGAAGGTGTCCAGACGTTTCGCGACGTGGGCGAAATTGCTTTCGATCGTCTCGTTCAGACTGGTTTTCAGCTCGCCGGCCGGCAGGACGCCCAGCACCAGGCTGCCCGCGATCACGACAATCAGGACCAGTACCAGCAGCTGGCTGAACGCGCTCAGCCAGGAGCGCAGCCGGATGCCGGCTGTCAAGAACAAGACAACCAGGATAAAGCTCATGATGACCGCAAAGGACAAGTGCGGCTGGAAGGCGATGACCAGGATCCACACCGCCAGCAACATGCCGGGCAGCAGGATATCGATCCAGCCATCGGCCAAAAACTGGCGCAAGGGCGTTTTGAAGCGCAGTTTACCGGCTTTGCGTTGGCGCCGGACCATCGAACAGTAGCCGGCGAAGCAGAAGACCAGGGCGATTTTGGCCAGTTCAGAGGGCTGGAACTGGATGCCGCCGATCACGACCCAGCGCCGGGCGCTGTTGATCACGAGACCGAAAAAGCGGACATAGGCCAGCAGGGCGCTGGTCAGCGCGTAAAGCGCAACCGTCATCCAGAAGTGGTCGAACAGGCCGACCGGCAGGATCATGGCGATAAAGAGCGCCAGGATCAGGCCCATGGTCGTGATGCTGCCCTGCTTGAGAACGTAAAACAGCGCGTTGCCCTCGCTCGAATAGGCATCGGTCATGCTGGCGCTGAAAAGCATGACCAGGCCGAAGCAGACCATGATCAGGGTAATGACCAGCAGGCCGGCATGGGCGTGGCGAACCGGCGGCAAGGCCAGGCGATCCGGCTTGACGCGCACCACATCCCGGTTGCGGCTATCCTGCCCGCGCAGGAACGGTTCTTTTTTCATGCGTCAACCCTCCTTCCCGACTGGCTGCGGCTGGGCCAGCTCATAGCAGCAGCAACAGGCCGATGAGCGTGCCGGCTGATGCCGCCAGCGTAAAAACGCGGACGATTTTGACTTCCGACCAGCCGCCCAGCTCATAATGGTGATGGATTGGCGACATGCGGAAAATCCGTTTGCCGCCGGTCTTGCGAAAATAGATGACCTGGATGATCACAGACAGCGACTCGACCATGTAGACCACCCCGATGAACAGGATCAGCCAGGGTGCGCCGTAGAGCAGCGCGACACCCGCAACGCCGGCGCCCAGGGCCTGTGAGCCGGTGTCGCCCATGAACACGCGGGCCGGATGGCGGTTAAAGACCAGGAAAGCGAGGCAGGCACCGGTCATCGCCAGGGCGGTCAGGGCTCCGGCCTGGACCGACTGGGTCACGGGCTGGATCAGAAAGGCCGCCAGGAAAAACCCGATGCCTCCGACCACCGTCACTGACGAGGCCAGGCCGTCGACCCCGTCGGTCAGGTTGACCGAATTGCTCGTGAAAAAAAGGACCAGGATGACAAAAACCAGGTACGGCAGACGCAGCCAGCCGGTGATCGGCAGGGCTTTACCGGAGAAAGGCAGCAGAAAGACGGCCGGATCGGGTGCCAGGTAGAGGTAGTATACGCTGAAGGCCGCGCTGATGATCAGTAGCAGCACCGTTTTCTGACGAACAGACAAGCCTTTTTTGCTGATGCGCACTTTGATGTAGTCGTCGATAAACCCGACCGCGCCGAACAGCAGCATCAGGAGAATCAGCAGGCCGGCCTGGTCCGGGATGACGTCCAGCACAAACGCCGCTGCGGCCAGCAGAGCCAGCGGGACGAGAAAAAACAGGCCGCCGAAGGTCGGTGTGCCGCTCTTGCTGAGGTGGCTTTGCGGCCCGTCGTCGCGCACGGTCTGGCCGACCTTCAGCCGGCGCAGCAGCGGCAGGCCGAAAAATCCGGCCAGCACGGTCAGTCCCCAGATCGCCAGGGCACAGATGAGCATCGGGAGCCAGACAGACGGGGTTGTCATCGTTGTTCCTCTTTCCGGCCTGAGCCGAGCTGCTCGAGCAGCAGGGCCGTAACTTTTTCCATGGCGTAGCCGCGCGAGCCCTTGATCAGGAGAAAATCGCCCGGCTGCAGGCTGGCGGACAGCCGGCCGGCCATCTCCTCGTGATCCTGGCAGCTGCAGGATGGGATTTCCGGATTGACCGTGCGGGCGCCGATCAGCAGGTCGTCAGCCTCCGGACCGTAGGCCAGCAGCAGACCAAAGCCCAGCTCGGCCACCCGTTCGCCAACCTGGCGGTGCGCCTCCGGCGCGAACGGGCCCAGTTCAAGCATGCAGCCGAGCGCGGCCACCTTGCGTCCGCCGTGACCGGCCAGAACGGCCAGGGCCTCGAGGGCGGCTTCCATCGACTCGGGCGCGGCGTTGTAGGCATCGTCCATGATCGTGATGTCATGCGTCCGGACCAGCTTCTGGCGGTTGCCATCGGCCGGACAGCCGGCGGCCCCCGCTGCTGCCGCGGCCAGGCTGACGTGAAGCGCCCGGGCGGCTGCCAGGCCAAACAAGGCGTTGCGGACATGATGCTGGCCGGGAAACGGCAGCATGACCGCCACCGTTTCGTCCGCCTGACCGCTGACAGAGCAGCACGCGGTAAACCGGGTCTGCTCCGCGCTTGCGTCAGCCGGTCCGGCAGACAAGAGAAACGCCAGCGGGCGGTTCAGCGCGTGCGCGGCCTGCCGCCCTTTGGGTGTCGATGTGACCAAAGCCAGCCGGATGTCGCCGCTCAGCTGGTCCGCCGCCTGAAGCAGCAGCGGATCATCGGCGTTCAGAATCAGCAGCCCGCCGGGCCCCAGCCCTTCAACAATCTCCCATTTGGCGGCCAGAATCGCTTCGCGGCTGCCGAGGCGCCCGATATGCGACCAGCCGATGCAGGTGATCAGGGCGATATCCGGCCGGGCAATTCGGCTTAGCAAGCTGATCTCGCCAGGCCCCCGCATGCCCAGTTCCACGACAATCGCCTGATCCTGCCGGTCCGCGTCCAGCATGGTCTCCGGCAGCCCGATTTCGTTGTTGCGGTTGGCCGCGGTCTGGTGGACCCGCAGCGCAGGCTTAAGGCAGGCGGCAACCATCTGGCGGGTCGATGTTTTGCCGACCGAACCGGTAATCGCCACGACCTGGCCGGGCAGGGTCTGCCGGTAGCCGGCGGCCAGGTCCTGCAGGGCTTTGAGCGTATCCGGCACCTGCAAAACGGGCAAAGCCAGGTCCGGGCAGTCGGCAAGCGACTGCGGATCGTCGATCAACAGGGCACCGGCCCCCCGCTCGGCCGCCTGACGCAGAAAAGCATGTCCGTCAAAACGGTCGCCATGCAGGGCGATGAACAGTTCCCCTGCCTTAAGGGAGCGGCTGTCGCTGCTGACGCCCGGTATGGGTTCGGCGGCTGGACCTGTTCCCTCCCGGATGAGCCGGGCCCCGGTCCACATCACGACCTGTTCACGTGTCAGTTGCAGCATGGTCCTCTTCCTCAAGCGCCGCCAGGCAGGCGGCTGCGACTTCCGCATCGTCAAAATGGATGGTCCGGTCCTTGAATATCTGGTAGTTTTCATGGCCCTTGCCGGCAATGACCACCATATCGCCCGGCGCAGCCGCACGGATCGCCCAGCCGATGGCATCGGCGCGGTCGGGCACGACCTCGTAGCGGCCCGCGGTCGGTTCGATGCCGGTGATGATGTCGCGGATGATCGCGTCAGGATCCTCGGTGCGCGGGTTGTCGGATGTGATCACCGTCAAATCGGCCAGCCGGCCGGCGGTCTCGCCCATCTCAAACCGGCGTGAGCGGGCGCGGTCGCCGCCGTTGCCGAAAACGACGATCAGGCGGCCGCTGACATAGTCGCGCAGCGTCTCGAGCAAGTTTTCCAGGCTGGCCGCGTTATGGGCGTAATCGACGATGACCTGGAACGGCCCGCCGGTCGGGATCGGCTGGACGCGTCCGGGGACGGCGACCGTCGCCAGGCCGAGGCGGACCGCATCCAGTGAAGCGCCTGACAGTCCGGCGCAGGCGATGGCCGCCAAGGCGTTGGTGACATTGAACCGGCCCGGCATGCCGACAAAAACCTCGCCCTGGTACCAGGGGCTGATCAGGTCAAACCGGGTGCCGACCCGCTGATCCTGGACAGCTTTTTCCAATCGGGCCGCCCGCACATCCGCATCCGGCGACAAGCCGTATGTCAGGCACGGTCCCTGAACGGCCGCGCGCACGCGTGCATACTGGGGTATGTCACGGTTGAGCACGGCATTGCGGCAAAGGCTGAACAGCTTAAGCTTGGCGTTCAGGTAATCGTCCATATCGGTATGCTCGCGCGGCCCGATATGGTCGTGGTACAAGTTGGTGAAAGCGCCGGTGTAGTACGCGCAGCCATGGACGCGGTCAAGCATCAGGCCCTGCGACGACACTTCCATCACGCAGCTGTCCATGCCCTGCTGCACCATGTCGTCAAGCAGCGCCTGCAGGTCATAGGACTCCGGCGTCGTTCTCGAGGCATAGGTGACGGTGTCGCCGATGATGTTGGCGACGGTACCGATCAGGCCGACGCGTCGCCCGGCAGCGGCCAGGATGGCTCGTGTCATGTAGGTCGACGTCGTCTTGCCCTTGGTCCCGGTCAGGCCGATCAGTTCCATCCGCCCCGACGGGTGGTTGAAAAAGCGGTCGGAGACATGCGCCAGCGCCCGGCGCGTGTCCGCGACCCGGATCCAGGGTACCGTCAGGCCTTCGACCGGCTTTTGCAGCAAAACAGCTGCCGCGGCCTGCCGCTGCGCCTGCAGGGCATACTGGTGGCCGTCGGCAACAAAGCCCTCGATACAGACAAAGAGCGCGCCCTGGCGCGCTTTGCGCGAATCATAGACGATCGTGTCGATCTCCAGGGACAAATCGCCGCTGGTTTCGATGATGTCCAGTCCGTTGATCAATTCAGTCAAGGTCATGTCGGTCCTCCTGCAGAATCCTTCTGACAGACCATTTTAGTCCGACGCGCCGCTTTGGGCAAGCTCTTCTTCCACCGCGGCAAAAATGACCTCGACCAAGTCACCGTGCTTCAGCTTGACCGGCGCGGGAACATCGCCGGCCGATCCAGGCGTGTCCGGCTCGTCGTCGTCATCCGGTTCGGCCGGGGTGATCGTCGGAGCCGGTGTCGGGCTTGCCAGCCGGTCTGGCAGCGCAGGCAGCGGGTCCTGGCTGACCGCCAGGCCAAGGCAATCGCCGCTGATCAGGATGTTGAGCCCGCTTTCAGCAGCCAGGCTCTGGCATTCGTTGACCGTCCGGCCGCGAAAATCCGGGATCGCGACATCTTCACGGTCCGGTTCCGAAACCGGGTAGAGGACGACCAGCCCGCGGCTGTGCAGCTCGCTTCCGGCTGCCGGCCACTGAAACTTGACCAGGGTGGCCTCGCCCATTGCCGCGTCGCCGGCTTCGCCGCGCAGGCCCTTGTCCGCCAGCGTGCGCAACGCCTGGCCCAGCGGCAGGCTGCTGACATCCGGCACGGCCGTCTTGGCCATCAGGCGCGACACGTCCGTGTCGCGGTAGATCCGCTCGACACCCATATACTCCAGTGTGCGTGACACCACTGCGCCGCAGGTTTTGGCGGCAACCTTGGAGGTCAGCTCCTTGTCGACCGGCTTGTTCAGGACGATCAGGACCACGATTTCCGGATTGTCGGCCGGCGCCAGCGCAGCAAAGGAGAGCGTGTGGTCGCCGAAGTCATCGGTCGAGGTGCTGGTTTTGCCGGCTACGGCATAGCCCTCGACATAAGCAGGCGAACCGGTCCCGTTCAGGACCACGCCTTCCATCAGGCTGCGCAGGCGCGCCGCCGTGGATTCGGAAATCACCTGGCGGACCGTTTCCGGCTTGATGTCCCTGACCAGGTCGCCGGCTGTGTCCGTGACCGACTTGACGATTGCCGGGCGCACCAGCTTGCCGCCGTTGGCAAAGGAACAATAGGCGGTCGCCAGCTGCAGGGGCGTCACGGTCGAGGATTCGCCGTATGAAAAAGTCGCCATGTCCAGTTCGGTCGGCTGGCTGTGCAGGATGCCCTTTCCCTCTGCCGGCAATTCGATGCCGGTCTTGTCCATCAGGCCGAAACTTCTGACATACGTGTAAAAGCGCTCGACCCCCAGGCTCAGGGAAAGCTGGGCGAAAACGGGATTGCATGAGCGCCAGAACCCCATCTCAAGGGTTTCATCCCCGTGCCCGCCGTGGCGGACACAGTTGATCGTCCAGTTGAACAGCTTGATCGGCCGGCATGTGACCGTCGACTTTTCGTGAACCAGCGCTTCCTCGAGCGCCATCGCGGTTGTAATCGCCTTCATGGTCGAACCCGGTTCATAGGTGTCCGAAATGACGCGGTTGCGCCAGACCTGGCCAGACAAGTATTCGATGGCGTCCTTATTCTGGTCGTCCCAGATCTCCGGATCCTGACCTGGCGGGCAAGCCGTCGGGTCGCTGGAGTCGAAATAGGGCCAGGAGGCCAGCGCCAGCACGGCCCCGGTATAAGGATCCATGACGATCGCGCTGCCGCCTGCCTGGATCTCGTACAGGCTGACAGCCGCTGCCAGCTCCTCCTGAAGGATGGTCTGGATGTTGATATCGAGGTTCAGGACCAGGTTCTGCCCGTCCTTGGCACGCAGGCTGGTCGGAACGGAAAATGGCAGGCTGCCCTGGCTCTCGTAATTGTCACGCTCGACATAGGTATAGCCGGGCTGGCCGGTCAGCAAGCTGTTGAACTGCAGTTCGATGCCCAGCTGGCCCACCAGACGGCCCTCGTCGTAACGGCAAAAACCCAGAACCTGGCTGGCCAGGCTCCCGTTGGTGTAGTAGCGCCTGGCTTCCGTATCGATGCGGATGCCGCCAAGCGTGTTGGCATTGATGAACGCACGCAGGTTTTCCGCCTGCTCGCGCGGCACGTCCTTGGCCAGCTGGAGATAGGGCGCATCCTTCTTGGCCATGGCCGTCTGCACCTGCCCGAGATCCAGCTCGAGAGCCTGGGCGATGCCGGCGGCGATCTCGTCGGCCGAGATGTCCTTCTTGATCGAATAGAGATCCTTGGGGGTGATGCCGATCCGGTGCACGTAGGTTGTGCCCGCCAGTTCGACGCCGTTGCGGTCGTAAATCGTGCCGCGGCGCGGTTCCTCGACAACTTTGTCGTAGTGCAGCGCGGCTGCCTTCTCGGCATTGGCCGCATAGGCGACAATCTGGATCTGGTAGAGCTGGTAGAGCAGCACGGCCGCAAACAGGCTGAGCAAAACGCCGACGATGGCGATGCCGGGACGGCGGCTCGGCCTGCGGCGCGCGCGCCGTTTCCTTTTAGCGTGAACCGCGGCCGGCCGGACGGGTCGCGTCCGGGTTTGCTGCTGCCAGCGCGTGTCGCGAAAAGGCTCTTTTGCCACGTCAGTCCCCCTGATTGCCGATGCTGATCGTCTTGAAATACTGTTCGATCGAGGCGAAGACGCCGCTCAGGTAGGCGTCATCCGCCGTGCCGGACGTTTCGCGGACAAACACGATCCGGTCGGTGTCCGGGACGCGGACCGAAACCAGCTGGCTGCGGGCCGGATCCTGCAGACCCAGCCTGACGATCGCCTGCTTGCGAATCTCGTCCAGATTGGTTTGCTGTGCCAGCGCCTCGCGAATCTGGCTGCTTTCCTTCTGGTTTTTCTTGATTTCCAGCTCCATGGCCACAACGGCAAAATTCTTCTCCAGGATCATCGCCTGGCGATAGACCATCGCGCCGAATACGCCCGCTGTAAACAAGACCAGGAGGACCATCGTGACCAGCAGACGCAGCCGGCGCCGGGCGAGCGCGCGCCGCACAGTGAGCGTGCGCTGCTGCATGACCTGCTGGGCATCTGGGGTCGCGCTGACCGGTATGCGGCGTGTTTTCAGCACCTGCTGTTCCCAGGCAGGGCGCGCGGCCGGGCGGCTGACGGTTTTCACGATGCGTTTCAGGGCCAGATTGCCATCAAAAGCAGGCATGGTTTTTCCTCCGTTCAATCGGTCGGCGCGTGCGCTTCAAAGCAGCGCAGCCGGGCGCTTCGGGCGCGCGGGTTGATTTTTTGCTCATCCGTTCCGGCCATCACGGGACGACGGGTCAGGACCCGTCCTGCCGAGCGGCGCCCGCAGGTGCATACCGGAAAGTCGCGCGGGCAGATGCAGGGGTTCTCCAGAAGGCGGAAGGCCTGCTTGACCAGCCGGTCCTCCAGGGAGTGAAAGGTGATGACGCACAGCCGCCCGTCTTCGGCCAGCAGGCCCGGCGCGTCCTGCAGCAAGTTTTCCAGGGCGCCGAGTTCGTTGTTGACGGCGATGCGCAGGGCCTGGAACGTGCGCCTGGCCGGATGCTGGGCTTCGCGTTTCGACGCAGCCGGCATCACGCGGCTGACGAGCGCGGCCAGGTCGGCCGTGCCCGTGAATGGCTGGGTCTGGCGCCGGGTGACCATGGCCTGGCTGATTCGGTCGGCAAAGCGCTCCTCGCCGTATTCCTTCAGGATGCGGCTGATCGCATCTGCCGGCCAAGTGTTGACAATCTCGGCGGCAGTCAGCGTGTCAGCCTGGTTCATGCGCATATCGAGGGGGCCGTCAGCGCTGTAGCTGAAGCCGCGTTCCGCGCGGTCCAGCTGCCATGACGAAACGCCAAGATCGGCCAGGATGCCTTGTGCGGCAGGTCTCCCCTGCTGGGCCAGGATCGGCGCCAGCTCGCTGAAATTGGCGTGGACCAAAACGCGCTGCGCCGGGCTGGGGTGGTCAAGCAGGCGGGCCCTGGCCGCATCGAGCGCGTCGCGGTCCCGGTCGATGCCGATCAGGAGGCCGGCCGGCCCGAGGCCGTCCAGGATCGCCGAGGCATGGCCGCCGCCGCCCAGTGTGCAGTCGATGTAACAGCCGTCCGGACGGACCTGAAGCAGGCGGAGAACATCCGCGGCCAGCACAGGCTGGTGGCTGAACTCAAAGACCCTTGACATCGAAACGTGTCAGGTCGACGCCGGCCAGCGAGCCCTGATCCTCCTTCTGTTCGTCGTAGAACGTCTTGGCGCAGATCTCCAGCTTGTCGATCATGTCGATAAAGCAGATTTCGTCGCCGCGCTGAACCTGGATGTGCGACCAGAGCTCGTCACTGACTGAGATGCGCCCCTGGCTGTCCAGCTCACAGGTCATGGCTTCGCCGATCAGCAACCGTTTCAGGCGCCTGACCTGGGGGTCGGTTCCCGACAGCTGGCCCAGCTGTTCGCGGATCAGCGTGAATTGTTCGGGGGAATAGGCGGACAGATAGCCGTCGTCGAGGCTGAGCGTCACAACCAGCGAGGCGCCGATCGTGCCGCGCAGCCGGGCCGGAACGAAGACGCGGCCCTTGGCGTCGATGGTATGTGTAAAACGGGCCATGTCCTCACCTCTCAGTCTGCGCCGTCTGTACAGCGCCACGATTACCCACAGTTAAACCTTTTTTTGCTACATTTCACCACTTAATTGTCATTCTACACGCAAACCGAACAGAATGCAATCAAGCCCTGATTGAACATCGCTATGTCACAGAAACGTAATAAACCCGTCAGGTTCCTGGTGGAAAACCGGACGGGTCAAGGCAATCGGCGGCTTTGGCCGCCGTTTATTTTGCGTTCAGGTTACGGTCGATGGAGATGCTCAGCATGACGCCGATGGCGAAAAAATTGACAATCATGGAGGTTCCGCCCAGACTGACGAACGGCAGCGGAATGCCGGTGATCGGCAGCAGGCCGACGCACATGCCCAGGTTCTCGATAAAGTGAAACGCCATGCCTGCCGTCAGGCCGACCAGGATCAGGGCGGAGGACAGCCGGTGCGTGTGGACCTTGGATGCCACGTACAAGGCGCGCGTCAGAAAGAAAAAGACCAGAATCAGAAGCGCGGTCGTGCCGATGAACCCCATGTGCTCCGATACGGCGGTGTAGATGAAATCGCTTTCCTTAACCGGCACGTGCATTGGGGCGTCGCGCAAGCTGCCGGCCAGACCGCCGGAGGCGATCGCGCGCCTGGCTTGCATCAGGTTGTAGGACGCGGCCGGGTCATGGCCGGGATAGAGGAACGTTAAAATGCGGTTTTTCTGAAAGGCGTCGAAATAGAAGAACCAGGCGAGCGGGACGGCCACGATCAGGGCAGACAGGCCGAGCAGGACAAAACGCCAGCGAATCCCCCAAACGAAAACCACGCAGACAAACATAAAGACGATGACCATCGCCGTGCCAAAGTCCGGCTGTTTCAGGATCAGCAGCAGGGGCACGGCGTACATCACCGCCAGCAGCGCCATCCCCTTCCAGATCCGGTTTGGAATATTCATCCATTCGAAGACATAGGCCGAAGCCATGGCCAGGCCGATCTTAGCCAGCTCCGACGGCTGGAAGGAGCCGATCAGGGGCAGCTCCAGCCAGCTGTCGGCCCCCCACGTATCTATCTTGGTATTGCCGTCGACGAGGACATAGACGAGCAGCAGCAGGCTGACGCCATAGACGCCCCAGGCGATCAGGCGCATGGTCGGCACCTCGATGACGCTGAGCATCAGGGCCAGGAGCACGCCGGCCAGCACGGCGCCGGCCTGCCGGTAGAGGTTCATCGGATAGGCGTCGCCGAACCCGTCCGCCAGCACATGGCTCAGCACATACAGCCCGATCATGGCAAGCAGCAGCACCGGGATGAACAGCCAGTAGTCCATGATGCGGAAATAGGTCTGCCTTTTCAGTTGTTCAAAGCCAGTCCGGGCCATCAGGGCGCGGCAGGCTTGTCGGGTTTTTCCGGATCAGACGGCTGATCGTCCTCGATGGCGACAAAATCAGCCGACGCGTCCTCCGCGTCCCCGTCTGCTGCCTCCTCCGTCTCGTTGTCAGCCTCGCCGACGTCATCGCCGGCCAGGGCACGGGTCAGTTCCAGGCGTTGCTGGCGCCGTTTGAGCACGAACAGGAAGACCACCGAAACGATGACCATCAGGGCGGACAGCAGCATGGAGATCCGGATGCCTGTGTCCCCGATCACCAGCGGATCGGTGCGGATGCTCTCGACAAAATAGCGGACGACCCCGTACAGGAGCAAATACCACAAGGTCGTCTGCAGGGGGAAGGTGCTTTTTTTACGCACGCGCAGCAACCAGAAAAAGATCAGCAGGTTGGCGGCGAACTCGTAAAAGAAGGTCGGGTGGACCGGCAAGTCCGGGTTGAGGCCGGTTACCCGGGTGACATACTGGAGATAGTAATCGGTCTGGTTGCTGTACATGCCCCAGGGAAGGGTCGTGTTGGTGCCAAAAGCTTCCTGGTTGAAAAAATTCCCCCAGCGCCCGATGGCCTGACCGAGGGGAACGTAGACCGCAAAAAAATCAAGCAGGCGGATCAGTGAAATTTTCTTGACACGCGTGATGATGATGATCGCGATCACGCCGCCGATGACCCCGCCGTAAAAGGCCAGGCCGCCGTCACGGGTACTGAAAATGCGGCGCAGGTCCTGGGAGAAGTAGGCCCATTCGAACACGACATAGAAAAGGCGGGCCATCACGATCATCAGCGGGATGATCACGATGAATGTGTCCATGATATCGTCCGGCGTCAGCGAGAACTTCGGCGAGTGCCGCATTGCCAGCAGAAGGCAAAGGACAAGGGCAAAGGCGATCAGCAACCCGTACCAATAGACCGGCCAGCGGCCGAACAGTTCGAAAGCGACACGGTTGATGGGCAGGTCATGGATGCCAAGGCCGGGAAAATCGACGAGAAAATCAGGCTGCATAGCGGCTTTCACCTCCGGGGTTCCACGAGAGCTGTCACATAAGCCTGAGGATCGGCCAAAAACGACAGCTGGCTTAACGCTTGTACGGCATCAATCTTATCATAGATGGACGGATAATCGAAGAGGTCGACAGGCAGCAGACTGGCGCGCGCCTGAACCATGCCGCCGTGCTCGACCGAGTCCAGCGCCTGGACCATCTCGCCGGCGGCGGCGCGCTTCTGAGCTGCGAAGATCAGCTCGTCCAGCCCTTTCCGGCAAGCCTCGGCCAGGCTTTCACGCAGGCGGGCGGCCGCCTCGGCAGGCTTTGCGGACTCGCCGCCGCAGGCTAGAAAGCCGTAGCTGGTGTCCCAGGAAAAATGGCAGCCGAAGGAGTCGTTGATCAAACCGTCCTGGTAAAGCGCGTCATACAGCGGGGATACCGGAGACAGCAGCGTGTCGAGGACCAGCCGGGCCGTCCGCTGGCGCCGCGCCTTCTCCAGCCCGTCCAGGGCGGTGCGGGCGTCGCGGACAGGATCCTTGACCCCGACCATGAAAAGCGGCACCGAGACATCCATTTCCAGCTGCAGGCTCTGCCGGCACGGCAAGGCCGGTTCGTCGGGAAAGACCGGCGTCGCGAGTCCGGGGCTCTTTCCCGCCACGCCGTTCAGGCAGCTGTCCAGAACATCGAGCACCATCGCCAGCTCGAAGTCACCGGCCAGGGTCAGCTGCAGCTGGCCGGGATGGTAAAACAGGCGGAAGGCTTCGCCGAGATCTTGCGCCGTGATCGAGGTGACGGACGCGGCCGTTCCGCCGATGTCGGTCCGGACCGGATGGGCGTGGTACAGCCCTTCCATCAGCAACTGGCTGCAGCGCGCGTCCGGATCGTCCTGGTATTGGCTGAGTTCGGCCAGGATGATCGGTTTTTCTGCCGCGACCCGGCTCTCGTCGAGCTGGGGCCGGAGCAGGGCGTTCAACCAAAGCCTGAAGGCTTCGCCGAAATGGCCGCTCGACGAAAAATAGTACAAGGTGTGGTCATGGGTGGTGTAGGCGTTGGCCGAAGCGCCGAGCCCGGCCAGGTGACCGGCCAGCCCGCCCTCGTCATCGCGGCTGAAGACGCAATGCTCCAGAAAATGGGCGCTGCCGGCGGGGATCACAATCTCGCGGCCGCCAGGCCGGCACGTGGTGTGGATGGAGCCGAACGGCACAGCCGCCGCGGCAAACATGCGCACGAAGCCCGGATAAGGCAGGATGCGCAAGGTCAGGCTGGACGGATGCCGGATGGTCACGAGCTGTTTGCCTGTCAGGTCGTCCAGGCGGATCTGGCCCTGGTAGCCGGCGGGCAAGTCTGGCATGGTCTGCATAGGTATCAGTTCTCCTCGGCTTTGTGGTCCGGTTGCCCGGTCAGGATGACGGTCGTGCGCAGGCGTAGCTGGCACGCCAAATCGATCACCTGCTCGCGGGTCACAGCCTCAATCAGGCGGATCGAATCCTGCACATGCAGCAGCCGTCCGGTCAGGCGGCCGCTGACCTCGCGGGACAGCAAGCTGGACATGTCGTCGCCAGCGGCCTTGAGCGCACTGGTCAGCATCATTTTCGACCGCTGCATGAGCGCGTCGTCGAACCGGCCGCCGGCCAGGCGCTCCACTTGCTCCTGGATGGCCTTTTCGGCCGCTTCGAGCTGATCAGGCGCCACGCCGGCCAGGATGAACAAAGCAGACAAAAAGCGCTGGCTCATCGAGAAAACCTGGTAGGCCAGTCCCATCTGCTCGCGAATGACATCGAACAGCAGCGAATGGACATCGCCGCCCAGCATGCTGTTGAGCAGGACCGCCACGGAGCTCTGGTGGGCAAAATAGGCCGGCAGGCCATCATAAGCCAGAACCAGGCGGGCTTGCTCGACGGGCTTGACGGTTACGTCGCGGCCCGGAGCCGCGCTGTGGCAGGGCGCCGGCTGCAGCCCGGGCTTCAGCCGGGGGCGAACGGCCTGCGGCAGGCGTTTCAGCAGTGCAGCGACGTGTTCGAGCAGGCTCTGGTCGACCGGTCCGCCCAGGTACACAGAAAGCTGCATGTTGTGCAGCAGATCGTGGTAGCTCTCCAGCAGGTCTTCGCGGCTGACGGCCTCCAGGTCACAGGCCCGGCCAATTGCGGGCAGGCCATGGACCTGGCCGCCGCAGAATTGCTCCAGGCAGCGGTCATAGGTCCACTTGAGCCGGTCGTTGGCGCGCGCCTGCAGGCTGAGCAGGAGGTTGGTGCGCTCACTTTCCACGATCGACGTCCGGAACAACCCGTCGTCCGCGTCCAGGTCAGGCGCAAGCAGAGCGGCAAAAAGCAGGTCGCAGGCTGCCTGGAATGGCGAGGAGCCATCGGTCCAGCGCGCCAGCGCATCCACGGAAAAGACCAGGGTCTGGATATCGCCGCTTTTGCCCGCGTGCCCTTCCAGCGACGCGCCGTAGAGGGTGTCCAGCGCCAGGGCCAGCCGGGTGCGGTCGGGATAGGTACGGCAGGTCGCGGTCAGCACCTCGACCAGAAGCGCGTTGCAGGCCAGCTGCCGGGGGGTTGCCTGGGTCTGGAAAACAAGGTGCAGGCTGGCCTGGGCAAAACGGCGGCTGCTGAGCAAAAACAGCGGCACGCCGCCGCTGCGGGTCTTCTCGTAGCATTGCTCGGAGCCGCGGTGCCAGCCCCGGACCTGTTCCAGGTCGGCTTTGATTTGTTCGCTCAGCGCCGCCAGGGAGTCGAAGCGCTGTTCGGGCCGGATGAAAGCCAGCAGCTCGATCGTGATCGTCTCGCCGTAAAGGTGCAGATCCGCATCGAAGATATGGGTCTCGATGACAGGCGTCGTTTCGTCCGGGCTGACGGTGGGCCTGAGCCCGATGCTGGTGATGGCCTCCCAGGTCTGACCGAGCGCCAGAACGCGCGTCGCGTAAACACCCAGGGCGGGACAAACCTTACCCGGCGGCAGGGGGAGATTCGCGGTCGGAAAGCCCAGGGTCCGCCCCAAACGCCGTCCGGAAAGGACGATACCGCCCAGGCTGTAGGGACGGCCCAGCAGCGTGGCTGCCTGGTCGACCTCTCCGGCCTGGATCAGGCTGCGGATCCGTGAGCTGGATATTTTGCCTGCTCCCATAACCACTTCGTCGACGACCACGAGCTCGATGCCCCGCTTTGCGGTCCAGGTTCTGAGCAGCGCGACATCGCCTTCGCCCCGGGCGCCAAACCGGTAGTCAGGGCCGACAACCAGCAGTTGGGCCAGAAAACGGCCGGCGATCAGCTCTTCCAGAAACGTACCGGCGCTTAAGGCCGCCAGTTCTGGCGTGAAATCGGCCAGGTGCGCTTCGTCGAGGCCCATCTCATCGAGCAAGGCCAGCCGTTCCTCGGCTGTGCCCAGATAGGCGAACGGCTTGTCGGGCTTCAACACATGTTCGGGATGGTTGGCAAAGGTGAAGACGGCACTTGTCAAACCGCGCAGCCCGCACAAGCTGAGCAACGTATGCACCAGTTCCGCGTGGCCGCGGTGCAGGCCGTCAAAAAAGCCCAGGGCCAGACCGCGGCGGGCAGCCGGCAGCGAATCCTTATCCCCCGTGTAGATCCTCAAGATCGATCAACACCCTTTCTGTCCGGATGCGCCAGGCATCCGCTTGCTGTGTTGTGCACCGCGCAACGGCGGCTAAAAGACCATTCCAGGCCAGCAGGCAACGCTGCGCACCCGGGTCGGACGGCATCAGGACCGGCTGGCCCCTGACCAGGGCCTCTGCCTGGCCAGATGTCAGATCAAGGATCGGCCAGTCAGGCAGGGCGTCTGCCGGCGATACCAGCAGGTGTTCTGACTCAAGCCGGGCGAGCCGGCTGTAAAAGTCAGGGCAGCCGGCCAAACGTTCGGCCAGCTGACCGGGTTCCAGGGCCTGGCTGTCACGCCAGGGTCCGGCTCCGATCCGGCGCAGCGCGTGCGCATGCGCGCCCCAGCCGGTCGCTTCGCCAAGGGTTTCGCATAAGCTGCGGATGTAGGTGCCTTTCGAACAGCTGATGCGGACGACAGCCTGCACGTGTTCGAGCAGCTCAACGTGCTCCAGGACGGCTTCGTCAATGCGTACCGGGCGGGAATCGCGATCGACCTCCCGGCCCTGGCGGGCATATCGGTACAGCGGCCGGCCATTGACTTTCACCGCTGAATACAGCGGCGGCACCTGGGCGGTTATCCCGGTCAGAGCCGCCACAGCCCGTTGAACCGGGGCAAAGCCGTTCGCCAGCAAGTCGGCGCGCTCGGTTTCCGTCAGCGGATTGACGGCCGTCGTCTGGCCGGTCAAATCGAGGGTATCGGTCGTGCGGCCGAAAGCGACAGTCACCCGGTATGTCTTGTCATGCGCTTCCATGTACTGGATCAGGCGGGTGGCCCGACCGAAGCAAACCGCGAGCAGGCCGTCGGCAAAGGGATCGAGCGTGCCGGTGTGGCCGATTTTGCGGATGCCCAAAACACCGCGCAGCTTGGCCACGACATCGAACGAGGTCCAGCCGCGCGGCTTGTCGATCAGGAGGATGCCGCCGGATGTCAGGCGCAAGGATGCGACAGCGCGTCACCTGCCTTCTGCAGGAGCATGGTTTCTGCCTCAACCAGCGACCAGCCCTCCAGGGTCATGCCGGCGGCGCGCGGATGGCCGCCGCCGCCAAACAGGGCGGCCAGCTGTGAGGCGTCGATGGCCGTGCTGGTGCGCAGGTTGACCCGGATTTGCCCGTCCGCCTGCAGGCGCAGAATCATCGCCAGGTCAACACCGGCGACATTTTTCAGTTCGTTGATCATGCCGTCCAGATCATCGTCCGTGGCCTGGTAAAGATCCAGCGTTGCCGGATCGACCGCGGCGGACACGATGCGGTCGTCAAAACTGAAGCGGGCCTGGCTGCAGAAATAGCCTTTGAGACGCAGCCGGGCAAGGCTCGACTGGTGGAACAGGCGATAGGTGATTTGGCGCAGGTCCATCTCGCGATGGATCAGGTCGGCCGCGATCGTGAAGCTGCGCGCGGATGTGTTGGAATAGACAAAACCGCCGGTATCGGAAATCAGGGCGGTCATCAGGAGCATTTTTTCATCCGGCCCCAGCAGGGGGATGCCGGATTGCATTTCCAGGCTGCGCAGGAGGTCGTAGACCAGTTCCGCACAGGCGGCTGCTCCGGTGTCGACCAGCTCGGTTTCTCCCAGCGGCCTGCGGGCGATGTGGTGATCCAGGACCCAGCGTTCCGAAGCCAGCACGCAGCCCGGTTCTCGCTTGCCGGTCCGCTGCGGGTCGGCGCAGTCCAGCAACAGGGCGAGGGTGTGTTCCGGCTGCGTCATCCAGCCGGTGCCGGCCGTATCGACCGGGCTGATCTTCGCCAGGGCAGGCAGAAAATCGAGTTTGGGCGGAACCGGTTCATCGAGCGGCAGACGCACCGCAACCGACAGTTTCTCGAGCGCGAGCAACAGGGCCAGAGCGGAGCCGAGGGCATCGCCGTCCAGGTTGACGTGCGGAAAAAGGTCGACGCGCTCCCGGCGGTTGCTCAGGCTCAGCAGATGGGCAGCCAGCCGGTCAATCTTCTGCTTCATGGTCCGTTTTCTGCCTGCCCGGCCGTTCTGGCTTACCCAGCGCCTCGTCGATCAGGCGCGAGATCCGGATGCCGCGCGCGATGGAGTCGTCGAACTGGAAATGCAGCTCGGGCGCGACGCGCAGCCGGATCCGGGACGCCACCTCGCGGCGGATAAAGCCCGTGGCTGAACGCAGGGCGGCAGCACAGTTTTTCTGGGCCTCGTCATCGCCCATGACGCTGATATAGACCCGGGCATGGGAAAGGTCCCGCGACGCGTCGACCGCGACAACGGAAACCAGCTCCGGCAAGCGGGGGTCCTTGATTTCATTCTGAATCAGGTCGGCGATGACCTTGCGGATTTCATCGCCGACCCGGTCTGCGCGCTGCAACCTGATCAGCCTCCCTCAATTTCCTGCATCTCAAAGGCTTCGATCACATCGCCTTCCTTGATATCGTTGAAACGCTCAAGCCCGATGCCGCATTCATATCCGGACGCCACCTCGCGCACGTCATCTTTGAACCGGCGCAAGGAAGCCATATGGCCTTCGTGGACGACGATGCCGTCGCGCACCACCCGGACTTGACAGGAGCGGACGATCTTCCCGTCCGTCACCATGCAGCCGCCGATACTGCCGACCCCGCTGACCCGGAAGACCTGGCGTATTTCGGCATGGCCCAGGACAACTTCCTTCATCTTCGGGCTGAGCATTCCCTTCATCGCCGCTTCGATATCTTCGATCGCCTGGTAAATGATGCGGTACATGCGCAAATCGACCCCGACTTCATCCGCCATTTCCGCGACATTAGCAGCCGGACGGACATTGAAGCCGATCACGATGGCGTTGGAAACCTCGGCCAGGCGCACGTCGGTCTCGGTGATCGCCCCGACCGCGCCGTGGATAACATTGACACGCACTTCCTTGGAGGCCAGCTTCTCGAGTGACTGGCGAACCGCCTCGACACTGCCCTGGACATCGGCTTTGACGATGATGTTCAGGTCCTTGACCTCGCCGGCCTCCATCTGGCTGAACAGCGAATCAAGGGTCATGCGCGAGCTGGCGCGCAGCTGTTGTTCACGCTGCTGCGAGCGGCGGCGCTCAGCCAGGCTGCGGGCCACCTTTTCATCGGTGACCGCATAGAACAGCTCGCCGGCTTCGGGGACTTCCTGCAGGCCGAGCACTTCGACCGGAATCGAGGGGCCGGCCTCCTTGACCTGCTTGCCGCGGTCGTCGGTCATGGCCCGGATATGGCCGAAAATCGAACCGGTCACCAGCGTGTCGCCGGTATGGAGGGTGCCGCGCTGCACCAGAACGGTGGCCACGGGGCCGCGGTTCTTGTCCAGCTTAGCCTCGATGACCGTACCTTTGGCCTGCTTTGCCGGATTGGAGCGCAGGTCCATCAAGTCCGCCGTCAGCAGGACCATTTCCAGCAGGTCATCCATGCCTTCGCCAGTCTTGGCGGATACCGGGACCATGACGGTGGAACCGCCCCAGTCTTCGGGGATCAAATCGTGCGTGGACAGTTCCTGGCGGATGCGGTCGATGTTGATGCCGGGCAAGTCGATCTTGTTGATCGCCACCACGATCTGGGTGTTCGCCGCACGGGCGTGGTTGATCGCCTCCACCGTCTGGGGCATGACGCCGTCATCGGCGGCGACAACGAGGATGGCAATGTCGGTGACCTGGGCGCCGCGGGCACGCATGGTGGTGAACGCTTCGTGACCGGGGGTGT